>Ga0214545_1001009_pt1 | contig 50235 bp, 24 predicted proteins | sample CNSS4metaG_FD_160064 | JGI IMG/M metagenome (GOLD analysis project Ga0214545, IMG submission 160064) | Root nodule microbial communities from cowpea collected in UCLA plant growth center, Los Angeles, California, USA - CNSS4 | ecosystem: Host-associated > Plants > Roots > Nodule | place: USA... | reverse complement strand
TTAATCTGAGCATTGAAGTAAGTGATATTGATCTAAGCTTGGGAAAAATTAAATTGATCTAAGTCTGGAAGAAGTTAAATTCATAACATTAATTCATCCTCATCAAAATGCACTACATCAATGTTTGTGCAAAAGTGAAATTGAACGAAGTTTAAGGAAAGTCAAAATGCAGTATATCAATAATGAATTCTACATCAGAAATTCTAAAAAATAACTAAGACGTTTGTAGTTGTTTCCTCTGCAAATAAGAGCTCAAGAAAGATGAAGATGAAGAAATTTCCCTAATTGCAAAATTTTCCCTAAATTGAAAAATTAACGTTAATTAGTCATATTTACAGTACACGTAACACATCCTAATACAAACTGTGCCACTTGTACAATGTTTCGTTAATGATTTAAACGGCGTTACAGAAAATGACCAAATAAAACACGAATTGCGAAAATGAGGACCATTTTAAACATTCGGTAGAAATGATGACCATTTTAAACATTCTGTCAAAATGAGGACCATCCACAATAAACACTATGAAAATGAGGACCAAAAAGGTATTTAAGCCTTGTTTTTTTTTCTTAAATGTCCACGTATCAATTTAGCTGCGTGCCACGTTTCAGAGTCGATGTATTATATTTAATTTGGTTCCTATATTTATTATTTTTGTTCAATTTAGTCTCAAATTTTGTCAACATGAATCAATTTTGTTCCTTTTCAAATTGAAATAAAATTTAATTTTTATATTAAAATTCACATTTTTTATTAAATATTTTTATATAATATATTAAAATTCACATTATTATAACTTTTACACAAAAATTAGATTTGATTTCATCTCCGAGAGGGATAAAATTGATCAATTTTAAATAAAATTAGAATTAAATTGAACAAAAATAACAAATATAAGGACCAAGTTAAATATAAAAGATCGACTCAAACACACACATTACTGAATTGACACGTGCACATCTAAAGAAAATAAAAAACAAAAAATGGAACGACACATGATATATTAACGATTAATGATTTAAATGATATTATAAAAAAATAACAAATTAAACAAAATTAATAAAAATGAAGATCTATTTAAACACAAAAATAAAATTACCGATCATTTATACTACGAAAATTAGAATAAAAATTATTTTAACCTTAAAACGTTACTTCGAAGTAACTATTGTAAGATGGATAGCCACAAAGTTGAAGGCGGTTACCGAAAAAATTGCAAGTTGTTGCACTTTAAAATTCAAATCAATTTTTTACTTGAAATTATTTAAATTTTATTTCATAATAATGTTGTAACTCAAATTTTTATTTCAAAAAGATGCAGTTTCTTATAGTTTTCAAAATACTGTTAATTTTAGTACTTTTTTTCAAAGATTTTTTAATGATATCTTATTCTATTGTGTGTAGTTTCATATTTTACACATTTTTAAAACTCTTTCGAATTTCGGTCTAATGTTTTATGAGGTTGTATATCATTTTGTAATTTCTATTATAATTAGAATAAATAATAAATAATACATTTATTTATTTAATAAAATAATAAATTGAATACTTTACTTTAATTTCAAAATAGCCTAGTGACTTATTTTTTTAACGAATAACAATTACATAATTTTTTAAATACTATTTCTATAAAATTATATATATAATTCTATTATTTTTTTAATATGAGAGTCGCATGTTTTTTGCATTAATCCATTATTTAAATGAACGATAAAAATTTATCTTTTGGTGTTTTTAATAAAACAGTTAGTTTTCAAAATGTTCAAAATTAAACAATTTTAGTTTAACATAATACATTATTTAAATATTATATTAATAAATTCAAACAGATAAAAATGAGTTCAAAGATCTAAAAATATAAAAGAATTTTTAGAAAAGAGTTTTAAAGGAATGATAATTTTTGAAAAGGTCCAACTTGAATGAATTAATAGAAATTCTATTTATAAATTGTTCCGATTCCAATCCAAGTTTGTCCGACAGCCATAGTTAGGAACAACCACCGCATAGCTTTGAAGCATTTTAGTTCCGTTGCGGTTTTGTCCTTAGAAGACACCTCGGAGGGTGGAAGGAGGTATGAGTATTTAAACTTCGCTTGACCTCGACTTCTAAGCGATGTGAGACTTATTAGGTGTACCGGCACAACCCCAAGTCAAGGGCAAGAGAAGTTGAAGGGGAGTTGTCGGTCCCCACGGTGGGTGCCAATGTTCTGATTCCAACCCAAGTTCGTCCGGCAACCATCGTTAGGAACAACCACCACGTTCCCGAAGTATTGTCCGCTTTGGAACATTTTAGCTCCGTCACGGTTTTGTCCTTAAAAGGCGCCTCTCTCCTCCTCGTCGTGCGTTCTGTCTGTCTCCTAATTCTTTAGTTCTCTGCCTTTACGCCTTATTTCTTCCCATTGTCGTTGCATTTCTTCCTGCATTTGTCGCCGCATCTCGGCTAGGGTTACACCGTGATCTATCGTTATCCTTGTCGACTCCATAACGTTTTAAAAATAAATTAATGTGATCTATCGTTATCCTTGTCGACTCCATAACGTTTTAAAAATAAATTAATCTAACAGCCGCCGTTTTAAAACAAAATCACTACTCTATTAATTTCCTACTCTTTACATATTCTCTATTAATTGAAAAAAAATAAGTTTAGTCTTTCAATTTTAATGATCAATTGTAATATTCATTTTTTTTAAATACTTTTATCACAAGATTTTAAAGCGCGACAAAAAGGCCTCTCTTTACACAATTTAATTTCTTTTATGGTATAATATTAATTTAGTTTAAAAAAATAAATAAATATTTATTTTAAAAAATAAGATAATTATTTTTATTTTAAAAAAAATATTTTTAAATTAACAATTATTTAAAAATGAATATAAATATTATTTTGATTCAAAAGATAGTTGATTATATATATAAAATTAATATATATATATATATATATATATATATATATATATATATATATATATATATATATATATATAAATATACATAATAGAAGTGATTGTGTCAAAAATATTTGTTTAATAAAACTAAATATAATACATTGCCATAAACTAAAAACACATTTACTTCATATGTATCATTAAGTCATCCTCTAAGTCCGAAATCTAAATGACACATATTGATCGGTAACTTTTACAATATAAAATGTTATCTCTATGCATTTGCATGTATTTGTTTGTGATGCATTCCTTATATGGTAATTTTTAGTAACGTCTTGATCCTGGACTACTCTGTCTTAACAAGTTATCCAACTAGGTTGCACTGGACAGACACACATGTAAAGAAGGAAAAAGATACATCCAACAAACTTAATTTCAATCGGTTGCTATCGGTGTCACACTGTCTCATCTTTTACACAAGAAGAATCTGCATATCGTGTTTGTTCATATGCCACTCAATTACTCAAATAATAATAATAATAATGTGGAAGCTGCACTGGACAAAGCCTTCGATATGATAAAAGATTTCATGTTTCAAAACCTATAATTTGGTGGAACCCCCTCTGCTACTTCTCTTCCATCTTTTCTTTCACTGCACCTTCTTTTTCCTTTCATTAATTACCCAAAACGACAGTCCAACAAATCTCTTCCACGTAAAATTTAGGTTTTCACCATCTCTTGGTTTGGACACCTAACATTCACCCAACAAGAACGTTCAAGAACGGATCCATTTTCATTTTTATTATCAATTTTAGACTACAATTTTCAAACACATTCTTTACTATTCTTTAATAACATTGCTGTATCACTAAACTTCGCAATAATCTCTGATGTACGTTTTTACCAGAGGAAAAGCAACAATCTATATATTTTATATTGTTTTTGTAAAACAAAAATCACATTGTAAAAACTCTACAAGAAATTCTTCTCTTCACTCTTTGGCCTATAATTTAAGATGTGTTGAGATTCAAATATGGTTCAAATTAAGGAGTGTGCCCCAAAAGACATTTTAAATGTGCATGAAATGATAATAAATATTGTAATAAGTAACTTAATTATATCCCCAACAATATCATTTATATTAGGTTTATGTGTTTTTATCTTGTTGAGTATGAATCAAGTAGATGATTACTTTATTTAATTTGTTTAGGATTCAACTAATCTATTTGTTTTATGTCTTAGTCTATATTAATTATATTTGATTTTTACAACCTTAATTGGAATGTCCTTGTCAAAATAATATGGTATAGTCACCATTAATGTAAAAGAGATAATATCAGACAAATATTCAAATATATATATATATATATATATATATAATTAGTTTTAGTTGTATATGAATTTAGTGTTGAGATTCATTCATCTAATCTCTCTTACTCCTACTTTTGTTTATATTTATGATTTTCTTATTAAAAAATATAATAAGTCAACTCAATAATCATGTTTATGATTATCAGAAATTAATACTTATATTTTAAGATTTAAATATTTTTTAATCTTTACAAAATGAAAATGTTTTTATTTTTGTTACAAGGAAGTTGTTAATTGATGTGATGTGATGAATAAAAGTTAAATAATTGTTTTCATCGTATCTAGTAGTGTTGTAGTATATTGTTTATATGTTTCTAAAACAAATTTTTAATCTTTATCTTAATTATTTTAAAATGGACTACTGGAAGCATGTATGTCTACTTTTTTTCTTTTTTATGCAGTAAAAAATTTATTAAGTTATAAATATTTTTAATTATTGAAATGAAAAATATTGTGTAATTTTTAATTTATAAAAATTACTTTATAGCTTATAAATAATTTTCATAAATTTTTATTGTGTAAATGCTTTTCTTATTATGAATAATTATTTGAATTAAAAAAATAATTATTCAAAAGATAAAATTGGAAAATCGTTTTTTATATGATTTTTTTAAAATGTTATTAAAAAGTATAATTCCCTTTATTAATAACATAGAAGTATAGATGTCATTTACTAAGATTAATGATTTCATAATTTAGAATGATAACAAGACAAAACTAATATATTTAGATTTTTTTTTTCATTTTAGAATAAAACTAAAAATAATGAGTTCAAATTTTAAAAGATGAACATGTGTTAGAACAATTTTATAAAAAAACTACATGTACAAGGCTATATCTTGGTTAATCAACTTAGTTAGCTTTACGAGAATTGATTCTTCTATTTCTTATACGTTTGTAAAAAATAACAAAAACTATATTTTATTCGCATGCTGATTTTCAAATGCTATTAACTTGACATTAAAGTTAAACCTAACATTTGGGTGGGGAAAACCATTAATATGTGTTAGTTATACAGCAATTATACCTTTTACATTTTCAAAACTCCAAAGATGAAAATCAAAGAAATTATTTAACGCATGCGTAGTTGATAGCTCTTTTTTAATTCATAAAACAATATTGTACAAAATTTTCAATAACATTTGAATGGATGAAGATAGCCATGATGTGATAGCACGATCTGGAAGTCACGCCATACAAAATAACATCTTCTAATTAAATTAAGAAAATACGATTAAATTTACACTCATGTTTTTTGTAAATATAAGGTGCAAGTATATATATATATATATATATATATATATATATATATATATATATATATATATATATATATATATATCTTATATTTTATTGATTTTTTTATTGTCGATAAAAAATAATTGAGTTTAGTATAGTATCATTCGATAATATATCTATATAAATAATCACTCAATAAAATATATTTTATTATGTAATTTTTACTAGGAGAAAACCGTTAAGCATATATTATGTATTTTTGTCAAAATAAAATTGTACAATTTTTTATAAAGATAAATTGCACAATAATTCATTCAATTTTTACAAATATACATTTACAAACTCTCTTATACGATTTTATAAGGATAAAATTATTTTCAAAATTCTCTGGCATAACTTTTACAAAATACAGTTCTCAAGTAACTTTTACAACAATAATATAAATTCTCTTTTATAACTTTTACAAAAATAAAGTTTGCAAAATTTCTCATTTAACACAAATATTCAAGTTTCATATACAAGTTATGGTAAGATAAACAAGTTATGGTAAGAAGACTCGCATCATTTAAGGTGTATTTTAAGTTAAATATAGTAATTTTACAACTATTTTAATTATTCATGTATCTTTTAGAATTATGCATTATTTAGATGTTAAGTCTGTCAAGTAATATCATTATAAAGTCAATCACATTCGTTGCATCACAATTTTGTTCTTAAAAAACATTCACAAGATAAAAGTAAGAAGAAATATCTAAACTCTCATCAGTTTTGACTCTTAAACAACGTGAGACAATTATAAAATAAACAAGAACATGCAACTCATAGTCTCATAGCGTCTCTTACACAACAAAGGAAATAGAGTAAAATTTAAGTTTTTTCCTTTGTTGGTAAAAAGGAAATAGAATAGTGTTGAGATTTCACCACAAATCCATTATAACTTCATTGCGAGAAAACATGTGATTCAAAATCATAGAGTAATTGCAAGCAGTTAACAATATTTTTGTCATATTAAGATTAGGGACCACACTTTAGAAGCATTAAAAGTGACCTAATAAAACTTTGGGTGATGAATAAAAGCACCAATTGAAATAAGAAATGCTAAGTTATAAGGTAATAATAAGATGCGTTAAATATGTTTTTGTCCCTTAATTTTTAGCGAAAATTGAAATTAGTCCCTTTTTAAAATTTTGGCCTAATTTAGTTTTCCAAATTTAGAACTGCGTAAATTTAGTCATTTCAACCAAATTTTGTTAGATTTATTTAATGTTTTAAATATATTGTATGATAGGATTTGAATTGTTTACACTATTTGACACATTTTTGTTTCAATGTTAGGTAATAAATTATCATGAAACGCACTTGAAACATTAAATAAACTTAACAGAATTTAAATTTGGTTAAAAAAACTAAATTCATACAATTTAAAGTTTGAAGATTAAATTAGATCAAAATTTCAAAAAAACACTAATTCAAATTTTTATTGAAATTGAGGTACCAAAAATATATTTAATTCTACTGTGATAGACAAAGTAAAGGGATAGAAAATAAGATAATAAATATATTAATTCTACTGTGATAGACAAAGTAAAGGGATAGAAAATAAGATAATAATAAGGTAACTAATAAAGATACAAAAACAGTGTCCAAACTTCATGCATCTTCCCATTTTAATGTGTCAAACCTAAACCCTAATTAATTTCTCTTATATCAATGAATGTCTTCCAAACCCAAGCAACAAAGTCATTTTTCTTCTTTCACAAACCAAAGTTCCATCTGTCGTGTCTTATGGGATTTCATACTAAAAAGAACCATTGAGAAATGGTTGTGAAAACATGGATCTACATGCAAAATCAAGATAGGGTTTCAGGAATTAAAAAATTAGGGCTAGATAAGTTATTGATTTTTTGATAGTGGTCAAAAGGTATGATTTTTACTTCATCTATAAGTTGCTTTTAACATAGTAAACCATGTTTGACTTTTTGCGTACACATTTAAAATTTGAATTGTTAGTGTTTCCTTTATTTAGTATCTTGAACTTGTGTTGTGGTTACATATTACATATACATAATATTATGAAAGATGCATGAGATACTTCTGACAAATAAACAAAGTGCAAGCTGCAATTTTTTTTGTTAGCTGCAATCCTTTTTTGGAATTTTTTTTTGACAATTTAAAAAATAAAATAAAATTGACAAACTTTCTATAAATAAAATTAAAATGAAATAATAAAGTACTATTTTTTTATTTAAATAAATAGTTTGTCAAAATTTACAAAAAAAATCTTTGTTAAACCATATTTTTCTATTTTTTTTATTGCCCTGCATGTTTTCTTACTCTTTGAACGCGAATTATGAGAAATGTTACCGGAGTTGCATCTCAAAGAAAGTTGGAAAATAGTTGGGACCAAGAAAAAACTTAATATCATTGTTTGGAGACTCATCGGTAATTATATTTTCCTTTTAGCATTGTTTAAATTTTATTATGTTTTTAGAAGTGTTTAGTTTATTATTTAAGTTATAGTATAAAATGTTCCTTTTCTTTCCTTTTTAGAGAAGGCAAAAAAACTGTTGTATTTCCTAAGTTAGCTATTTAAGTTTATGTGACCTGCATAAACACTTTAGAAGAGGTTGGGTAATGTTTTTTTTTAATAGGCAAATTGATGTCATATGTATAACAAATTCATGTTGTTTTTTGGATTTAAATTAATTTTATAAATAATTTATATTTGTTTCTTTCTTTCTAACGGACTTTGGCGGACTCGTTTTTAACAGAAAAATGAGTATTTTGTTCTCAACATCTCTACATCTATTTTCCTCAAAATTCTACTACTATTACTATAATTTTGAATAAATAAAATAGTATATCACTCATTTTCATTTTGTACTAAAAATATTTGTTATAGCTTTCTGAGAAAAAATAAATAAATAAAAACCTCCTAAACTTTATATTTTTAAAATAAACATCCCATTTTTTTTTATCTTAGTTATTATGTTAGCTCAATACGTTGAATTTTATTTTCTAACTGATCCTAAAATGTTATGTTTTCGAAAAGAAACCTAAATTTTATTCTAATTAATCATTAAAACCTATTATTTTTTATGAAATATATTTTTAATAAAAATAATTAAAATGCATAAATTATTAAAATTTAATGTAAAAATAATCTAATTCGAATCTCTTAGAAAATACTATTTATAAAAAATTGAGAAGTTCAACATAGTACAATATTATAAGTATTCATTTATAGAAACAGTAAGCTTTAATTATCAATTACATTAAAATTAAAAATCAATAGTATTTTTTGAAATTTGATTCTGTAGAGATAAAACTAAAATTTACCATCTTTATTTGCAGGAAAAAAAAAATGAAGTTCAGGGGCTAAATATTTTATATTTATGGGCCCGAGAAGATATTCAGAATTTTGCACAAACTTCGTGGACCCAAAATTAAAGGTGTGAAAAGAAGGGTTCAAATTGGGCCAGCCCAAAGGAAAAGGATAACTGAACTAGGGTTTTTAAAGAGGGTAGGGTTAAATTGTAAGCTCCTTCCCCTCCATAGCGGTGTCGTCGAGCTGACAATATCACTTGCTCCTTGCTCCAATATAGCCGGCGCTAAACAAAAATGGCGGACAAGGCAGTGACCATCCGAACCAGAAAATTCATGACAAACAGGCTTCTCTCCAGAAAGCAATTCGTAAGTTTTTTAATTTTTTTTTCAGTTCAATTTTACATTTTTCTCTAACCAATATACATTCTGAAAACAATGTTTTCAGTGATGACCCCATTAGGTTGCATCAGAATATTTGAAATAGAATATTTGAAATAGGTAGAATTTTCAGTAGAATTTCATCAGAATAATATAAATTGAATTTAATCAAATAGGTAGATGAGTTGTGCCAATGTGAAATCTTCTATGATACGTTGAACATCGTGATCCCTAATAGCAGGCTTAGAATCCTACGGTTTTAAAAAGGTGATGCTTTTTGTTATGTGATTCAGGTTGTTGATGTCCTTCACCCAGGGAGGGCCAATGTTTCCAAGGTATTGCTTTTAACATGCTTCTTTATCCATAAGTAGATAGATTTTGCATTTTTTAACTTTTTGTTTAAATTTGTGCTGACTTGCGTTTTACTTTGTTTAATGTGTTGTGTTTGGCGTAAAGGCTGAGTTGAAGGAGAAATTGGCAAGAATGTATGATGTGAAGGACCCCAACACTGTATTTGTCTTCAAGTTCCGAACTAATTTTGGTGGTGGCAAGTCCACTGGATTTGGTTTGATCTATGATTCAGTTGATAATGCGAAGAAGTATGAGCCTAAGTACAGGCTTATCAGGGTCAGTTAACTGGACCATTCTGCCTTTGTTGTAATTTTTTTGCTTTGGGAAAATGTTATTTTGTTAGTTCATCTTTTTATAAATTATGTATCTACCCATTTCCATTATCACTGCTTCTGTTTTATCTTTCCTTATGAGTGGTTTCATTTTTTGTTTGGGGGACGGTGGGACTGAGAGTCAGTTTAAACTTGTAATAGCTGGTGACCAAATGTATTGTTGAAGGATTTTAGGGAATATGATTTGAAAAAAAGGTTAGTCCTGAAGAAATAACAAAATACTCTTTAGTTGGGTGAGACGGATGTAAACTGATATGATTTTGTGGTTTGGTCAGATTTTATTATGGGTGTTAATAGTATATTTTTTTTTGTGTGATATAATATTTTTTTTGTTTTTATATATATATATATATATATATATATATATATATATATATATATATATATATATATATAGTTCAAACTGCGGGCGTTTTTTCTGTTCTGAATTTGCAAAATGTACTGCTCGTATACTTTTATCGTCGTGGTTTGTATTTTTTGACTAATGCTCTTGTTCTTTATTTTGCTTTTGTTCTGTATTTTATGTCGGGTTCTTTTTGTTTGATCAAAATCTAAAATCTCCTCTTTTGCAGAATGGACTTGATACCAAGGTGGAGAAATCAAGGAAGCAGATGAAGGAGAGAAAGAATAGAGCTAAGAAGATTCGTGGTGTAAAGAAGGTAATACAATTGTGTGTTGTTGACTACTGTTTATCTGTTTTATCATTTTTGCTTTACAAAACAATAACTTATGTCTTTTCTGCAGACGAAGGCCTCCGATGCTGCCAAGGCTGGAAAAAAGAAATGAGTTTTCAAACACTCTTGTGATTTTAAGGTTTCATTGCTTTTGATATTTTCTACTGCTTATTTTATTTTCTAGTAGTTTCCTAGAATGAGATATTTTTCTGTAATTGTTGATCCTACATTAATTGATGTTCAGTTACAACTTGAGATCAAGTACTTGCATGATCAATTTTGAGAATTCAGTGGAACACATTATTATCAAATATTTAGTTTTGTGATTATGAATTCCATGTTGGTTGATTTGGGAATTGTTACAAAAGGATTTTAAATGCCTCAATGAAATCAATACTTAGTATGACTGATAGTTGTCAACGTACATAAATATTTGAAATTGAACTGGTTCTGGAGAGTAACTATGTTGTACTATTGAAGATCTTTTATGCATTCGCAATATCAACATGTTCTTTAGATATTATATATTTGGTGAGATGTTCTGGTTATTAGTATGGTCGACGTCTGGCTTAAATATGACTACGGATTCATTTTGTAACAATTCTCGTGCTGTGATTGTGATAATTTTTTTTGGTTTCAGCCTTTCTACCAAACCCTAAACAAATTAAGTTTTTGATTCAGCGTTATGTACCAAGTTAATCTTAGGCCATTTAATAAAACCCACTACAATAAATGAGTGAAAGCGGATAATCCAAATCATTTGAGCTATTTCTTTCTCGAATTTTGGTTTATGTAGCTTGAATAAGTGATCTGGCTTGGTGAATTGTAATAGAAAATGAAGAATTTAGTTTGTTCATTGTTATTGAGGTAAATGTATATTATGAACTTAATATATATTTTGCTTGATCTCCAAATATGTCTTGATAAAGCGATGGATATGATACTTTAAAACACGTTAATACTACGATGCATGTTCTTGTACTTACAATCCTTGTTATAACGAGAATTTAGGTTGTCTTTGGATTAGAGCATTTGTTGTCTTTGGATTAGGGGATGAATTTGGGAGTGGAAAGGAGTGAAAAAATTAGGTGAAAGTGAGGTTTTTTTTCGTTAAGGAAAAGATGAAGAGAAAATGAGAAGAAAATTTGTAAATAATTTAATTTAAATTGATGTGGTTGATAAAAAATGTTTTAATAATTGAAATTGTAAAATGATTAAATTAGTATAAAATTATTATTTTTAAGTGTAAGTTATTATAAAAGTTATTAAAAAGTACACTTTCTTTGTCATTTTTTTCCATGCTAGAGTTGAAAATTGGATCAAGAAATTTTAGCATTAATGTTCTAACTTTGTATCTTGATCATAGATATTTATCTTAATATAATGTGGATTTCTCTTTTTAAAATTAACACATTACGTAGAAGTTAACTTCTATAATTACGAAGTTAATAATAGATTATTGTAAACAATAATCGATTATTTCCGACAACGTTCTTGAAAATTTTCTCTGCAATTACCGATAATCATGTTAATTTCAACATGCAAATTACATAGTTTCAACAACTAATTTTTTTAAGTTTTTAATTCAACAACTAATTTTTTTTAAGTTTTTAATTCAACTCTTGAATCTAAACATTCTTTATTAAGTATTTAACAGTTTTTAAGATGCTCATCTTCTTCTTTAATCAAGAAAATATCATATATGCAATAGTAAGTGGCGTAATAGTAATACAATCAATAATTACAACAATAGGTAATATGATAATTTCAAAAAATAATAACAATAATTAATACAACTATTTAAAAAAATATCAACTATAATTAATATAACTATTTATAAAATAAATAACAATAATTAATATAACTGTTTATAAACATAATAACAAGGTATAATTAGTTGGTACCCAGTTTCGTTCCAATGTGTCTAAATGGTACTCGCTTTTAACTTTACATCTATTTAGTACTAAAATTAGTTAATTTGCATCAATTTGATCCCTTTTAGTTAACTCCGCTAAATGACTTACGTCTGACCATGTTGACTACTTAAGTGGGAAAAAAAAAATTAAGTGGCACGAGAGTGGTGTGTGATGTGGAACAATGTTTCAAAAAATGAAATTGAAAATTAAAAGGAGAGGATTTGGGAACGAATTAGAAGTTGGTGTTCGAGTGAGAAGCGTTGTCGCGAAGTTAGGGTTCAATTCAAATTGGCGATTTCGAGCGTTGTGGAGGAAATTGAAGTTGTAATTGACATCAAAGTGGCAACTATTTCGGATTCTAGGTGCACAAACCATTTTAATTTGTCTTTCATTGAATTAATTGTTTTTGGAATGATGGGGTTTAGGGTTTGACCACTGCAGCAAATAACCTTCACGGTCACTGCACCAATCGAACAATTAAGAAGAAGATGAACATGGGAATGGGACATTAGGGTTTTTTCAGTGGGGAAAATCAATTGAAATAGGGCATGACACATTACCCATCCATTGCCACTGTACAATTATTCTCATTGACACGTATCCGTTCAACAATGCCAAATCACTGTTCTGTTAACGGCGTTTCTGAAAATTTAACGGGATGGACCACATTGATGCAAATTAACTAATTTGGGTACTCAATAGATGCAAAGTTAAAAGCGGATACCATTTAGACACATTGGAACGAAACTGTGTACGTTGCGAATAATTATACCCAATAACAATAGTTAATATAACTTTTTATAAACATAAGAACAATATAACTATTTATAAAAATAATAACAATGTGTCATATAACTATTTCTGAAAATTAATAACAACAATTAATATAAGTATTTATTAACATAAGAACAATAAGTAATTAATATTAATATGTGTATGTAGAGATCCAAATGAGGCTATTTTGTATTTCTGGGTATTTTGACCAACAATTTGTAAATATGGATCGGTTGAATTTTATTTTTTTGTAAAGCTGGGTCATGTTGTTAGGGGGAGGACGACATTAAAGATGAAGTTGTCCTCCCAAAAGCCGGTTTCCTTTTTTTTTTTTTAAGGTAGGAGACCGATTTCTGCAAATATGGTCCTGAAATCGTCAGGCAGGAGGCCGATTTTTGTTTTTTTTATCATTGCAGTTTTATTTTATCTTTTAAAAATTTTCAGTTTTCAATTTTTTTTAACCTTTTAGATTTGATTTTTTTTTTACAGAATGTTGTTAAGAGTAGTTATTTTATTTAATTTGTTGGGAATTAATTTTTTTATTGGTACAATAAATTAATTTTAAAAAATACATTACATAATAGAAATAACATAATAAAATTCGCAGCCTAAAAATACATAATAAAAATGACATAATAAAAATAACATAATAAAAATGACATAATAAAAATGAACTAGAAAATTAGATAAAGCAATAAATGACTGAGGATAGGGACAGTTGTCCCTATGATGTCCTTCATTTCTACAATATGAACATTTGCTTCGTCTGTTTGGATTTAGTTCATCCATCTCATTATGGATTCTATTAGTTGGTGGTCTTCCCCTTACCCTACATGTTTGGGTCTAGAATGAAATTTGGTCCAGTGTATATGGACCAATATTCTTTATTCCTAACCGGATGAAACTGTATTTCATATGCTTTGTTGATATTATAGAGACTATAAACTGGATGGATGTATGAGGTTAAATCTATATGCGAGAAAGAGCAAACATCTATTACATGATGACAAGACAGTTGAAGAGCTTAAAAATGACCACAATTACATCACCAATCATTTAATTTAACTGTAAAAGACATTGGTAGGCTGTGATCATGTGGAGAAAACATCTCTTGAACTTGAAATTCATTATTTTCTCTTGAGTATCGACGCACTTGACACATTCCCGCCTGTTGTTGATTTTTTCTAATAATAGCATTAATTTCCTCGGGATATTAGTGACCTGCTCGTAACATGGAGTCTGCCTTAACCCCTCTCTCAACAAACCATGTAGCGATCCTTTCAAATGTTGCCTTAATTAGAGCACAAATTGGTAATGAACGAGCTCTTTTTAAAACAGAATTCATACATTTTGCCAGGTTTGTTGTCATGTGTCCAAATCTACTACCCCCATAGTAGGCCTGAGTCCATTTTTGTAGTGGTATCCTATCGATCCAAGATGCCACTTCTGGTGAATGTGATCTCAAAGTCGTCAATTTAGCATCCAATATGGGTTGTTTCACCTCGTAAGCTGTAAAAATACAATTATATTAGTTAGTTTAATTATTTAATATGGTGAATGAAAGAAAAATTTTATTACCCATATTCTTTAACCGATTTTTCAATTCATGATTTTTGAATTTTTTGTTGAAATTTGAAGCAATATGACATATGCAGTATACTGATTGCAATCCATCTGCTTCCCATTGTACTTCTTCAGATTGTAGGGCTGCCAATATGCCTTTCCCTCTGTTTGTTATCAAGCAGATGTTTGATTGTGGTGTAACGTGCTCCCTTAAGAGTTGAAAAAACCATATTAAGGCCTCCTTTGTTTCTCCTTCCACTATTGCGAAAGTCAAAGGAAATATATTACGCGACCCATCTTGAGCTAGTGTTGTTAGCAATGCCCCTTGATATCTTCCTGTGAGAAATGTGCCATCTACTTGGACAATTGGCTTGCAATAATTAAAACCTTGGATGCATGGTCCAAAAGACCAAAATACGCGTTCCATAATATAGCAAGAAGGGTCAGGTTAGCCACTTACAAGTACAGGAGGTCCAGTGCATTGAATTATTATGCCATGATTGCTTTCTTGTACAAATTGATACCACCTGGGAAGTTCATTGTAAGACTCTTCCCAATCTCCAAACTCCTTAGCAAGCGCTTTTTGCTTACCATTCCAAGCTTTTTCATATGAAACTGAATATACGAAACGATTTTTAATTTCAGCTACCAAACTTTTGATAGGTATGGAAGGATTTTCCTTTACAGAGTTTATCACAATAGAACCAATTTGGTTGGAATCAAGATTGACATGATCTGCAGGTTGCATGGTTGACAAACACGTGTGTGATCTATCAATCTTTCTAATTTCCCAATTCAAACTCTGCTATAAGCAACCTGTAAACGCCACGGGTAGCCTTTAATGTAGTCGACACATCAACATATAAATTTTCCAGATTTGCTCTCTACAACCACAAATCTATAACCATTGTCGATATGGTATTGCTTGATATATGACACTGTGGACTCTTGATAACGAATGTCTTCCCAATCACCGCAAATAACGATTCACCATCCGCAAAATGTCCAAAGTCATCAAGATGAAGATGATGATGATGACGACAAACCACAACAACAACAAACCAGCAAGACAACCCAACAGACCCAGAAGAAGACCAACATGTGGAATTAGAGGACATAGATAACTGTTATTATTTTCTAGTAACTAAATTATTGTATTTTATTTTTTAATAAATTTTAAAATATATTAATGTTTATTTTTTTTTATTTCAATTTATTATCATTTATTGTTCAAAAAAAAGAAATTTAAAATGAAGTCGTCATTTGCAAAGACGACTTCATCACGCATAACCAAGAAACCAACCTCTTGCCTGACGACTTTGTTTTTTTTAAAAAAAAAATGAAACTGGCATGATGGAGGACGACCTCACCTTCAATGTCGTCCTCCGTCCTAACGACTTAACCCAGTTTCGTAAAAAAAAAATTCAGGAACCTTTTTTACAACTTCGAATGAAAAGGGACCCAAAATACAAAGAAGCCTCCAAATGAGGGTTGCAGTTGTGTACCTTTAAGAGAGTGTGCATGGTGCTGGGAATCAAGAAGTCACGGGCTTCGGACGCTGCACACACGCTATTCCCCACCACGCTGTTCACCACCACGCCAGATGCATGTTGAAGGTTTTGTCCTTTATATTCACACTTTGCCAGATTCCTTTGGACAGTGGCTCCATACATTAGGTGAATGCATTTGCTTCTTCCGCACAACTGTGAGAAGAGGACAATTAATGTTGATATTATATGATTTGATCCTTCCTTTTCCACTTACTATTGCATATACTATTCATCCTTCAATAATGTGAAATCGTCTCTAAGAACAAGCTATTCATAGCTAGGTAGGAATGCACATCAATATATTTGTCTTGTTTTGTGGAACATGCATCTTGTTAAGTTTTGCATATTTTCTTCATCATAAAAGTGTTAGAATTCGTCTTCCATGCTAACAACTTCTTTGAAAGACATTAACAGAAGTCATTACAGCACGATATAAAGTCGTGAAAAACTTATTCCAATTTTTTAAATATAGGAAGTCGTCTTCTCTTTTTACGACTTTAGTTCAGTGAAACCCTTATCACAGGACACAATTTCTCCTATGTAAAGTCGTCATCTCAGAACACGAATTCAAGCGTGTATTTTTTTTTTCAAATCTGGCCATTTACTTAATTTTCATTTGAAACTACACTATTTTCATAAATGAAAAAAATAAAAACCCAAATCTGTCCATCTACTTAATTTTCATTTGAGACTACACCATTTTCATAAATAAAAAAATAAAAACGCTATGTTGATGGGTGTGAATATTGAGATTATACTGAATGTGAATCTGAGGATGATTAGTTATTTGTTCTATTCAAACAAAAGTTGTTCTCTTACTTACTTATTTGTCAAAAAGTACTATTCATGTATATTTATATTTAATTTCTTAATATTTTAAATAAAAAATTTAAATACAAATTTTTAAAATATAAATTTAAATAAAAAAATGAAATATAACTCAAATTAAATTAATCAATAAAATATTAATTTAAATAAAGTTGTTTTTTACAAAAGAAACATTTAAATGAGTTATGTTAAAATATAAAATTTTAAAAAATTACTTTTATAAAATAACTTTAATTTCATGATAAAAAATTATAAATATCAAAGTCAAATTTTAAGAAATTTTTAATATCTCTTTAAATAATAGTTTTATTTTGATTGAGTGAATTAATAAATATCCAACAAAAAGTAGTGAGTAATAATGAATATATGCTCGTCACATACTTCATGTCCGTACCATCAATATATTTTGGTAATTTAATACAAAATTAAATATATTTTTGTTCTTTATTTTTCGATAAATTCTAAAATTAGTTTATTTCAAAATTTTAAATTAATTTAATTTTTTATCTCTCGAAATATACGAATTTTGTTAAGTCTCCGATAATATTAACTACTGAACTCACATCCGTAATTTAAAAAAATGGACCCAGATCAATAATATTATAAAGAAATTAATTCTTTTTGTTAAATTAACATACGTTTCATTTAATTTAAATGGAGGGACAAAGAAAGAACACTATTCCCTCCTATTCCTTCCTGCTTATTTATGTCAAGCGAGGTCACATACACTCCCTTATTTGCACACACGCGATTAAAATATTATATTTGCTTTACACGCTTCAAATATTTAAATGCACCATTTGTTACAAAAACCTTTTTATTATTTTCAGAATTTATCACACTTTTAACTTTACTCTGCTACTTTTCTTTTATCACACTCTGTAGTATGCTTAAGACCAGAAAAATTAAGATAATAATGATTATTTAAAATTAAAAGAGTTATATTTTTTAAGAAAGCAATTTACTGAAGTAGTATATATATATATATATATATATATATATATATATATATATATATATATATATATATATATATATATATATAAGAACTGTGAACACAAGCTCTACATTTCCAAGAGAAAATCTAGGTCTAGTTTCTCTGCGCTTCTCTTTTTTTAAGTGCTTTTTACGATCACTCTCAATTATTCTTGACATCTTTTTCATCGGATCCTAATACCATGAGGAAGGATGTTGCTACAGCTTCTAATGGTAAAATCATTCATAATCATAACTTCTTGTACTTTTGTCTCTCTTCCGTTAATGTTAAGTGTGTTCAATTATGTAATTAATATTAAGTTATATAATTTAACATAAATTATAGCGTGTCAAACACTACAAAATATTTATCTAAAATAAAAGTTACTTTTAAACTTATACTTTTGTAGATATGATTTGTACAATAAAGATTAACAAAGAATATAAATAGAATACTCGTGTTGTCCTTAAAAACAAACATACGTTGTTTTAGGAATAAAAAACTCAGAATAAATATTTAAATAACAACTAAATAAGTTTTACACGCTTCAAATATTAAAATGCACCAATTCTAAATATTTTAAGTTGTCAGGTAAGTAGACCATAGATACATAAGAATAACAGAAACAAGTCATTGATAACCTGCATTTCCAAGGGAAAATCTTGGTCTAGTTTCACTGCGCTTCTCTTCTTCTATGTGCTTTTCACGATCGCTCTGAATTTCCCTTGTCATCTTTTTCATCTAACCCTAATACCAAGATGGAGGATGTTGCTACTGCTTCTAATGGTAAAATCATTCATAATTATAAATTCTTGTACTTCTGTTTTCCTTCTGCAATTTTGTCCCTCTTCAGTTAATGCTAGTGTGTTCAATAAGGTAATGTTAAACATATCTTGCTCTGATTATGTTATGCATTAAATTTGTCCCATGATGTGTTTTTATAACACTTGATTATGAAATTGGAATTTGTATTCTCTTGTAACATATGTTGCTGCAGAGGATAGAGAAAACATGTTCCTCACATTAGCAGTTGAAGAAGCATACAAAGGGGTTGAAAGTGGCGACGGTTACCCATACGGCGCAGTTATTGTTCGAAATGATGAAATAGTTGCGAGCTGTCATAACATGGTTGTGAGAAACACTGATCCCAGTGCCCATGCTGAGATTACTGCTATAAGACAGGTTTAGTTAACAATTTGTTTTCTTTTCTGTCTTGAATTTCATTGCTAAAAGGGCATCATTATGCATCTTGAATATGTATAATCAATTAACCCATTTTGGATATTATGATATCATGATGTGTAGGCTTGTCGAAAGCTGAATCAAGTTGAACTTTCTGAGTGTGAAATCTATGCTTCTTGTGAGCCTTGTCCAATGTGCTTTGGTGCAATTCTTTTTTCCAAAATCAAGGTGCACACTACTCATATTTTCCCCTCTCCAATTGTTTGTATATGAAATTGGTGATAATACTCATTCTGCTGTGGTACAGAAAGTGGTTTATGGAGCAAGTGCAGAAGCTGCTGTGGCTGTTGGACTTGAAAGTAACATTGCTGATGCACTGATGGACGATAACTTTTATGAGAAGGTCAACTTGGAGATCAAAAAGGCTCAAGGTAGTATTGCTGTAATTGCAGAACAAGTATTTGAGAATACCAAAGACAAGTTTGTTCTGCCTTGACTTGCTTATTCATCTCATCATGTTACGGTTGTTCAATATATTTTAAGTGATTTTAAAATATAAAAAAATAAAAAAATAAAAAAATAGAAAATCACTGATCATAAAAAAAAATTGTCAAATTGTTAAAAAAACATTTTCTTAAATATATTATAGTTTGTATGTGGGTCCAATGATGGACCGCTCTATTTGTTGATTGTTGCTCCCACTTTTCTATTTGTTGCCCCTTTATTTGGACTTGCTCGTAAGACTTTTGTATTCTCCCTTATTATCAATGAAGTACATTTTCCTGTAATAAAATATTTTCATGTTAAAATTACAAGGGTGAGCTAAAGTTCAAGAAAACTTGTAATAGTCATTTGGTTTCTACAAGTCATGCCAATAGTCCACAAAGAAAAGCATTCAAACAAGTGTAAGAAAGAGAAAAACTTAATCTAATAATAATAAAATTTTAATATACATCTTTCATCCTTTAAACTTTAATATATATTAGATGATGATAAAAAAATCATGCCAATTACATTAAATTATTATATTATAATAAATAAAATTTATTTATAAAATTATAGTGATAAAATTACACAAATGATAATAAGTTACATTTCAAATATGTATATTCTCATCTCATTCACATATCCATAATCAATTTAAGAAGTCGAATATTTCTCATACTCATATTTAATTAATACAAGACTTTTTTGTCAGAACATGAATGAGTTCAGACAATATACGCATGAGTAAATTTATTTATCATCTTAATCAAAATTGAATAAGATATCTATGATCTTCTTTAATCAACCCAACAGTATATGCAAGTGGCGTAATAATAAATGCAATCAGTAATTATATCAGGTAATATAATAATTTCTAAAAGTAATAACAATAATTAATATAATAACTATTTAAAAAATATTAACAATAATTAATATAACTATTTATGAAATTAGTAACAATAATAAATATAACTATTTATAAAATTAATAACAATAATTGGTATAAATATTTATAAACATAATAACAATAGTTAATATAACTATTTAAAATATAATAACAATAATTAATATAAACTATTCATAAAAATAATAACAATATGCCATATAAATATTTATAAAATTAATAACAACAATTAATATAACTATTTATAAACATAATAACAATAGTTAAGATAAGTAATTAATATTAATATGTGTATGTAGAAAACGAAATGTGAGGGTTGCACTTGTGTACCTTTTAACAGAGTGTGCATGGTGCTCTGGATCAAGTCACGGGCTTAGGACGCTGCACACACGCTATTCCCCACAGCGCTGTTCAACACCACCCCAGATGCATGTTGAAGGTTACATCCTTTGGACAATAGCTCCATGCATTAAAATGAGCGGTAGTTGTAAGAAAACAATAACTGTTTATGTCCCTTACGCAATGTATGCGATTGCTCTCTTTAAGTCCATTTGTGAGCACGAAATTCATGCTTTGACCGTGTTCTTTTACAGCGATATAGTATGAAATATGAACGCGAATTTGTGGGATGGAGAGTTTAGTTCATCCGCCTAAAATTAAGGTGATTTGGATATATTTTGTATAACATTACGAAATTATGTGAGTTGTTTTACTTATCGTGTTGTTTAATTTGTTCAAAGATGAGTGGTGGTGTTACTTCACTGTAATAAAAGAAACAAATGTGGGGTGTGTGTGAAATGAATGCACCAATGTGTAGTGTGGGCTTATGAGTAGTGTAGAGAAATGATGTTGTGGTGGGTGGTGGGGGAGGAAGGTGGTCGTGGTGGGGTGTGGTGGAGGAACATGGTGGTGGAGGTGGGCTCATGGAAGGATGCGCACCGGTTACATAATCAGTGCGGTGCATTGTGTATGTGTGATAGTAGTTACTTGTACAAATAAGAAAATGACACTGGTTACGTGTGTTGTTTTTTTTTTCTTAACTTTTTTTGTATAACTTTGTTTAAAATTTAATTGTATAACTTTTTTTTTGATTTAATTGTATAAATTTTTTACATTCATAAAAATTTAAATTTTTTTATTTTAAAATTTCATATAATTTTAATATTTTTTTAATTCATATTAATTATTTGTACTTATTTTTGTAACATTAAATTACAAAATCATTCTCTTTTTTTCATCAAGAATATTTTGATAACTTTCTAACCCTATCTATTTTAACATTCTCCCCCAAATCTATACCCCAACGAACACATCCTTTGGAGGTATAGATTTTGGGAAGAATGTCAAAATGTATTTGTGTGGATTTAAGTGAATGAATTTGTGTGTGATTTTTAGTGGATTTAGAGGGTAAAATGAGTGGATTTGGAGATAAGTTTTATAAGAGTGAGTGAGAGATTTGATTGATGTAATAAATAAAATAAATTGTAAAAATAAATAGAATTAGAAAGTTACCAAAATATTCTTGATGGACAAGAGAATGATTTTGTAATTTTATGTTACAAAAATAATTAATACGAATTAAAAACACAAACACAGTTAAAAAAAAAAATCAAAACACACAGGTGTCACTCTTCATTTTGCACAGGCACCGGTTACATAACCGGTAATTACGTAACCGGTGCCACACACACTGCACCGCATCAGTTATATAACCGGTGCACACCCCCTTCAATCAGTCTTCCTCCACCACCATCTTCCTCCAACACATATACCATCTTCCTTCCCCACCACATCCCTGTGTCTTCCTGCACTCACAAACCCACACCACACACCAACACCAGTGCATTCACTCGTGCAAAATGCAATTACAGAACACCACCACACGGTGCTTCAACACACACACACCACTTATGTTCTTACGATAAAATAAGACCACCAAGAGTTAATCTCGTAATGTTATCCATAATACACTTAAATCAGCTTCCTTTTAAATGGATGGAATAAACGCTTTTTCTTACAAATCCATACCCGCAAATCAATACATATACTCTGAAAAGAACAAAATGTCAAGAATCTGTCTTCACCGATACACATAAACAATATCATCGTCTCAAAGAAACACTCCATTAATCCTATGCAGCACTGGCGTGCAAAATATGATAAGATGTATATTCACTTTGGTCGAGAAAAGATAATAAGACCGAGTTTTTTATGTCCCTTCCACAATCAGGCCGTTGACATCTTCATTAAAGGCTTACCTCATGTTTCGGACCAGTCTACGTACCTGTAAACCACTTAAAATGCAGGGTGTGATATAATCAAAATTATTCTTTTAAAATTAAATTAATTAGTAATTAATATCCTGTAATTAAATTAATCAAATGTATATAATTAAGTTATTAAATATTCTGTAATTATAGTGTGCATAATTAATTACATACCTTTATTTAGATTATATTGTTACTTATATATATATATATATATATATATATATATATATATATATATATATATATTTATCTTCTATAGATAAAAAGAAAACATTCAAATAATTTTTCTTTTGTGAGATCACAATACATTATGTGAATGCATTTGTTTCTTCCGCACAGATGTTGAAGAGGACAGCATTGACAATGTTGATATTAAATGATTTGATTCTTCCTCTTCCACTAACTATTGCTTATACTATTCATCCTTCAATAATGCCAAATCGTATCTAAGAAGTTATTTAAAGATAGGTAGGAGTGCACATATATTTATCTTGTGTTGTGGAGCATACACCTTGTTACGTTTTTACATTTCCTTCATCGCAGAAAGTGTCATAAGAATTCGTACATATACTCAATTATTTTATCCTTCATTTAAAAAATATGTTAATAATCTATACATTCAGTTTAAATTATATAAACCCAAAATTTACTACTTTTGGAAAAAAAAAAATTAAAGTCGTAATCATTCAACACAACTTCCAATTTTTGTTTTAAAAAAGTAAGAAGTCCTCTTCTCTTTTGATGACTTTAGTTCAATCAGTGAAACTGTTATCATGGAGCACGACTTCTTTGTGTTAGTCGTCCTCTTTGAACACGAGTTACTAAAAGTTTGTAATTTTTTTCAAACCTACCCATTTACGTAATTTTTCATATAAAATTACACCGGTTTTCATAAAAAAAAAAAGAAATCAATGATAATGGGTGTGAATATAAGGATTATAATGAGTGTGGATCTAAGGATGATAACGAAGTCAAGTATGTATATTGTTGATTCGTTATCCATTCTATTAAAAAAACGTTGTTCCATTACTTGTCATGTTACTTGTTGTGTATATGTCAAAAAATACTATCCACATATATTTATATTTTATTTCTTAATGTTTTAAACAAATATATTTAAATAGAAATTTTAAAAATATAAATTTAAATAAAAAATAATTTTGAAGTATAATTCAAAATAAATAACTCAATAAAGTATCAATATAAATAAATTTGGTCTTTTTAAAAGATAAATTTAAATGATTTATGTTGAAATATAAATTTTAAAAATCAATCTGTTATAAAATAACTTCAATTTTGTAGATTTAGATAAAAAAAAAATATAAATATCAAAGTCAAATTTTAAGCGATTCTTAATATCTCTTTCAATAATAATTTTATTTTGATTATTTAAATTAATAAATACCCAACTAAAAGTCCCTAAGAATTGTTAGTGAGTAATGAATATATGCTCCTGAGATACTTTGACATTCGTACCATCAATATGCAAGTAATTTAATATTAGTGCATCATTACTAGAATATTTATTTAGTATTCATGACAAATTTTATTTACAAATATTTGGAAGTTCAAATTTTTTTAATCCTGACATGCATCCATAAAGTAAAGAAGGATATTTAATCAATGTTAAATGGTGTGGTCTTTTGTGAGAATGAAGTTGAGAAAAATAATTAGCAGATGAATTTAAGTAGATTTAAAAGTAAAATTTTTATATTTTTTTAAAGAGGTTTAAAGATAAAATTAAATGAATTTGAAAGAAAAGCTTACAATGATTGAACCGATGTGATAAATAAATAAATAAATAATAGATAATAAATAAAAATTATCAAATTTCTCTTGTTAAAAATAATATAAAATAATTTATTGAGTTAAAATTATTCTTTTAAAAAAAGTTGTTATCCAATAATTTTATAAAAATTAATAATAATTGTTATTTATTAGTTTGTAAAAAAATTAATAATAGTAATTTTTAAAGATCGGAGAATCATATATTTATCATCAAATGAAAATCCTTTAATTATTTCAGAGTTATTTTCTAGTATGTAATTTTCATTTAACATTCTCATTAATGTAATTAATTAGTTAGCACTTCTTTCATTAGCTACTAATATTTTTTTTTATGTTGGAAAAAATATAACTATATTACAATGGTTAAAATTAATTTTTTATTTTAAAACTAATATATAATAATTTTTGGATTTGTTAAAATTAATTTTTAAACATGTTCATAATAGTTTTGAAAAAAAGAATATAGTTAAAGTAAAAAAATAATACAATGTATTTGGTGTAAAAAAGAATATTAAATATTATTTTTATTAACAATAATAGTAATGTTAATTATTATTATTATTAATTATTATTATTAATATTATCTATTATTATTATTAATTATTGTTATTAATTATTAATATTATTTTTATTATAATTATTATTATTTTGTCTTCACATAGAACCTCAACCATCTGCACATGAAAATAATGTTGCAGCAGGGACAATATAATAAATATACAACTTTCACCTTCAAATCTCCTCTTCGGTGTGAGTTGCAAATTCATATCATCCTGCGGATCTTTTTTCCTCGATCTGCTCAAATAATTGTAAGTGAATACAAAAAGCAAATTCACTACATTTGCAACACTATGCGGAGATTAATATGAGGGAGAATGAAATCATAAATTTAAGTGAATCACAGGGTGAGGTGTGTGTTATTTTTTTTAGAGATTTGAGAGGGAAATTGAGTAAATTTAGAGATAAAGTTTGTAAAAATTTATGAGTGATCTGAATGATGGGATAGATAGAAAATAAAGTTTTAATAAATTAAAATGTAAGATCATAATTTTGCCCTTATAGTTAAAATTAATATATTTTAATTATTATTATTATTATTATTGTGACATCTCATTTTATAGATAAATTTATAATAAATAAAGCATCGCATAATTATAATACTACAAAGCACGAGACATAAAGTATAAATGGTTGGTCATTACAGTTATGATAGTTATCCCAAATATACGGAAAGGGGAAAAAAATTTCAAAGACACAACACGATGCCATGAACATAATTTAAACAGAATAATTTAAATCTAGGAATTTGCTCACATAGTAAGAAATTACAAGATAACATTGTTCTTCAAAAGGGGCTCAATAGTGAGCCAAAATCCAACACAAGGGCTAGACTACACAGCAACATCCTCATCTGCATGGTGACCCCTAGGAGTTTCCACATCTGCTCACACTAAAAAATTGGTGATCATTGCAAAAAGGAAAAGTTATATGAAAAACATAACACAGAGAGAAAGGGTAAGTTAGAAATAAAAAGATATTTTTATCATACAATTGAGTAGGTCATTTCTTAAGCAGATTATAAACAAATCATTTAGTAAGCATACATACGGTGCATGTAATGGCAACCATGCAAGACCTCTGACTCAATTATCTGCATAAATATAAAAAGATCAGATTCACTAAATGTTGGCATTTGTGATGACCTCTACTGCTCTGCAGAGTCATTGCCAATGAGTTTCACCCTACCACGCGCAAGGTTAGCCCATGATCATCTAGAGCCATTATCCTGCTAAAGACTAGGACCTCCTACTACTCTTGCTACTTGAATCAGTTTGCTCTATGTGAGACTGACTGATTCTTTAGAGTTTCAGGATGCAACCTTGCTTGAATCCTTATCTAATTATATATACACTACAAAACCAGCATGAAGTCTCGTCGAGAAACTCATGGAATTACGTCTAGTTCATACCACAACCACATGTTATCTCAAGCATTATATTCTCATGCCAATGAACAACCAACCAGCCAATTCATGTTTCATTTCATGCCAAACACAACATATAACAGTATTATCACATTGCATAAAACATACATACTTCATACTATAGAAAAAATAAACGAATTAATCATGGAGACATCACCCAATTCAGAGAAAAAAACAACATTAAAGCACGTCCATGCACCAATTTCGCTCAAGCTAGGAGTCCTCGCTCAAGCGACAGAGTGATCTCGCTTAAGCTAGGCATGCTAGCTTGAGCGAGAGCTCGAATAGTGAGCACGACAGGTTTTTACGAATTCTCGCTTAAGCGAGACCTTCTCGCCTGAGCGAGATTACTTGTCACTCAACGGAAGCTCACCGCCTAAGCGACAACTCGAGCAGAAACAAGAAGTGAGTTTCTGTCACTCTCGCTTAGGCGAGACTTGCTTGCTTGGGCGAGAATATCAAGTTTCACCACTGTTCACGCATGCAAGCCAGATTCAAACAATACCAAGCAACATTCAGTTTATTTTCATACCCACACAAACATCAAACATGCATCTCAACCATGAAACAGAACTTAAAACATGCAATATTTATAAGAATCTTTAAACCCTAGCTTCCCTTATCTTTAAATTGAAATCTGACTTAAAGAACCTGACCAGGACCTATAACAACTTAAGGAGCTGAAATGTAAACACAGACAGAAAGTGAGATCCCAATGAGCCCTCATGACATAACCTAAAGCATCTGAACTGGAAAAGGAGAATAATATGAAAGCTTGAGCTAAACTTACTTGGACGAAGAGTGCCTAGTAGGTTCGGAGGAGAAACTCTCTTTTGGAGAAAAAAGAGAGGGTAAGTGAACTGCCTTTGGAGTGGGGTGGAATAAAATATGAATGGGCAACCGGAAGTTTCTGAGGACAAAGGCACCGACTATGGGTCCTCTAGTAAAGGTAGATCCAAACGTTTTACTTTACATTTTAGCATGAAACCAATTCATTATTTTCTGAAATGTATGGATCGATTCCATTTTATCTCTTGCTTTTACTCATTATCCACAAAAACAGAACAGGTTCAATGGAGAGATAATATTGTAAAAAGTTCTTTCTTTCCACCAAATCTCTTCCCATCAACGAGATTGAGCTCATCCAACAAATTAGCTTTTTCTCCCGCTTTGCTGGTTTACCAATAATATAAAATTTTATTACCATTGTTATATATATATATATATATATATATATATATATATTATCAGCCAGTATATTCATTATGTTTTTCATTTCCAGTGTCATTTTTTATTTTAAATTTTAATTACAAATATATCATTTTTTTTAATTTCTTTCCTATTTCTAAATATTTGTATTATAACATCTAAAACTAACTTCTTTCATTTATTTTGTCGGTTTCCTGCATAATTATGTAAAACCGTAATAAATAGAAAACAAATTGATCGTTTTGTAATATAAAGAAAATAATTGTAAGAAAATAAAAACAAAAAATGGAAAATAGTAAGAAAAACTAAATTTCTATGAAAGCAAATGAAAAAAAAAAAAAAAGTAGGAAAGAGGTGAAAAACGGTGTTGGAGTTAAGCAATGGATCCATCCAGTGAAGCAAATTTAGATTGCGTGTAAGGCTTTTGGTGGGTGACTCCAAAACTAGATGGGATGATAAAACTAACATTTTAGTCCTTTCCTTTCTCCGTGTCTTCCCTTCTCTTCCTATTTCTATATTCCCTCCTTTTCTTCTTCTCTTCCTCAGATCCCTTTACCATCATGGACGACACTACTTCTGCTGCTAATGCCACTGCCAATGGTAAGATTCTTCATGATTATAGCCTTTTGCTTCTTCCACTGTTTCCCTTATCATGCTTAGTAATTAAAGATAGACCCAACAGATCCTCCTTTCATTGGGGATAACATAAAACCAGATTAAGTGTTTACATTAGTCAAAACATTAGTCAAGGAAGCTGCTTTCTGTAATCTAAGAGCCAGGAACAGGACTTAACCAATTTCAAAGGCAAAACACAATCCAATTTTTCTAATCCAAATTTCAAACGTGTTCAATTCAGTTAATACAAGAGGTGGGGTGTATGCATAAGCTGAAATATTCTTAAGAAAATTGACCCCAAGTCTTGTTAAGTTGTGATTTTTGAAGTATACTTAGATTTAGCTACTCAGGAGGAGTCACGGGCTTCTCACTTGTATGTGTGCTTTAATAATATATAAACAAATGAGTATTTTGTTTTCCAAATCAGTTTTCTTACTCGCCTTTTTCTTCAGTACCTGTCCGTTCTAAAGTCCATTTTTCTTATTGAACATTAGAGATTTTAGTATAATAACGCTCTTTGTTGGTTTTGCTTCTATAGATGGAAGGATCTGACTGTTTGATACTGGCTTTTTTATATATAGTGTTGGAAGTCAAAGATGAAACTATTTCTGTTGCTTCTGCATTTCCTGGTCATCAAGAAGGTATGAAACTATTTCTGTTGCTACTCCCTAGCTCCTTTCTGCTCTTTTTTTTTTCCGAACATTATATTCTCTTGGTATACCAGCTGTACAGGATAGAGACCACAAATTCCTAACAAAGGCAGTTGAAGAAGCATATAAGGGAGTTGAATGTGGCGATGGAGGCCCTTTTGGTGCTGTTGTTGTTCGGAATGATGAAATAGTTGTAAGCTGTCATAACATGGTTTTAAGAAACACTGATCCAACTGCCCATGCTGAGGTTACTGCTATAAGAGAGGTTTCTTATTCTTTTCATTTAGAATTTTCTTCATTTTTGAAATCTGAGGTTTATAGCATGAATCAAGAGTGGTGGATGAAACAAACATCAGGGAATTGCAACCTTGATATTATATTCTACCATTTGGCTTCCAATATGGGACTTGATTAAGTGAGGAGTTGATTGTACTATTCCTGAAGTTATTAGTCAGATTGAGTTCTTTCCTTGTCCATTCCTACGTTCATGAAGTGTGGCAAAAAATTGTTTAAACAGGCATCATGTTACTGGATGTGTATAACCTGGCGTATTAAACAAGATAAAGTTATAAGTGTTTTTCTTTTCTTTCCCAATTGAAGTATCAAAACAAATAACTTGTAGTTTGAGCATTCTTTAATGTTATATTGCAATAATCTATTATTTGCTCTAGCTGTCTCTGACATACTTGGATCTCAAACGTTTTGAAAACACCTTTTGATACCTTGAAGTTGTGAGTTGAAGTTGCTGAGAGTTTACATTGTTTGCTGTAACTTTAAAAGCAGGTCACTTGACTCCCTTCATCACAGTGTGTGTATGTGTGTGTGTATATATCTATATATATATAGTAGTCTATTATGTATGTAAGGGATTTGATTATTTTATATCCCGTACCACTTTTAACTTCTTGAACAAGGGTCTTTATGGAAACATATTTTTTGTGAACACTTAGGAGAGAGAAAAATGTGAAAGAAAATGATATCAACTTCTCCCTTAGTGAAAAATAGTTTATGCATGAACTAATTTTTAAGTTATTTTCTGTTAGCTTCTCCAAAATCTGTTTTTTAACTTATACTTAAGTTAATTTTAGCTTGTGGTCAATTAATTCCATTTTTTTCGTCTTATTTTTCTCTCCCCAAAGTGTTCATGAAGCAGTTTCTTCCAAACAAACTCCATATCACTTGTCTACTTATTTTCTTAATATACATCATTTAGGACCTCGTGTTGTATAACTGGCTATCATCTGTAGGCTTGTCAAAAGCTGAATCAAATTGAACTTGCTGACTGTGAAATCTATGCTTCTTGTGAGCCCTGTCCAATGTGCTTTGGTGCTATTCATCTTTCAAGAATAAAGGTGAGCCAACTACATCATTCATATTTTCCTCTCACCACATGTTTCAGTAGTTTTTTATTAAAATGATGCAATTGTTCATTCTGTTGGCATCGAACAGAGATTGGTTTACGGAGCTAAAGCAGAAGCTGCAATAGCAATTGGATTTGATGATTTCATTGCCGATGCACTGAGGGGCACGGGTTTTTATCAGAAGGCCCAGTTAGAGATAAAAAAAGCAGATGGTAGCGGTGCTGTTATTGCAGAACAAGTATTTGAGAAGACAAAAGAGAAGTTTACTCTGTACTGATTTGGTTTAGTTTTCTAATTAAAAGTGAACACAAGATACAATTGTTCAGGAAAAAATTCAATTTCTTACTATAACTACATTCATAAATTCAAGAAATACAAAGTTTACGTAACTTTATGAAGGCATTCATTAGTTCATTCATTCTGTTTGCTTAAGGCATTGCAGATGGCCATTTATATGTTAAATTTATGAATGATCTGTTTTCTTAAGGCGCTGCAAATGATTATAGATATGTTAACTTCATGAATGACATGTTTAATTATTGGAGACTTGCGTAGGAGGAGGTAAAGGTTGTTCAAAACAGATGACGAGGCGATTGGGCTTATAAATTAATGTACTGAATATACAAATGATGACAACCTATCATGCACAAGAATCTAAGCTTGTCATCTATATATTCCACAGATACATATAATTAAATTTCTTGTTTACCACAGACATTACAGAATTGATAGAGATATTACTATTCGTTGAAGTTGTTGGTGTTGGATAAAGCACAAGCTGTTTCTGCACATTCTGGAGAAGTTTTATCATACACCTCCTGTCTAGATCGCATTTCCTCCAATCTAGCCTTGATCTGATCCTGCAACAACTCCAACCTCTTCGAATACACCTCCAGCTCCAAAATCCCTCGTTTTCTCCATTGCTCATGATCCACTTCCTCAGGATATAGCGGCAATGGAATTGGCACCGACCCAGGAGGTGGCTCTTGGTTTACTTCCTCCAACATTTCCTTCAGCAATGGAGAGAAACAGGACCTCATGGTCTCCTCAATGAAGCCCTGTAGGCTGCTACCACCATTGTTATGTTCATTTGTTCTGTTCACATCTTCTGCATCATCTAGCCTTAACCGCTTTGGCACTCTCTCGTCTATTTCATCAAAGTTGTCAAGTTGATCAATCTTCACCTTAACGTTGCCACCAAGGTAACGACTTTCAGGAGTGCGTCCTGACGCATCACCATCCAAAGACTCTTGGTCTAATAGGATATCAGTGTCATTGCCCCAAATCTTGTTTGAAATTTCGAAAATGGCCTGTTCCTGGAGGTTCCTAAAGGGAACCTCCTTGTTCAAAGCCAATTTGTGCTTCCTCTTTAGTCTACGCAGCTTCTCAACAAGCTGATTCCTGTTGAAATCGACGTTCAGTTTTGGCCTCACGTGATCATACAACGAGGCTACGTCGTTTTGGAGGGTGGTGGTTGTCCTCCCATGCTGCTTAATGTAATCAAGGTATCCCTTTAGCAGTTCCTTCTCGTCCTGTTTCGTCCACAGCCTCTGATACTGTCTCACCATGCCCGAATACTTGTTGGAGCACTGCCCTTTTGAGCGTGTTACAAATGTGGTGGCAGTGGCGGTGGTGCCGGGAACCGTGCTTCTTTCATCGTCGGCCGGAAAGGCCACCGTCACGGCAGGGCTGGCACTGGGAACGGCGAGAGCAACGGGAATGGTGTCATCCACATCGCATGAGCTAAGATATTGGTCATTATCATCATCTTGTGTATTGAAGTTTTGTTGGTTTTGATTCTTAGTGTGATTATTATGAGTGTTAATGTCAAGGTTTTCTTCTTCTTCTTCGGACGAGGAGGAAGAAGGAGACAAGAACCAAGAAACCAACGGGGAAAGCATTTTTGAGACACCACACTTCCTTTTTCCGCATATTAGAGTATCAATGTAGCCGTTGGTTCGTTCATGGCATATGTGGATTTACTATCAATAGAATGAATGCCTATAACATCCACTCTAATAAGAGGAGAAATATCTTCCTGTATATTCTCATACGCATAATCCGAATTCAGCTGAAAAAACACATTATGAGTTTGCCACGCTTCCTTTTTAAAGGTTGTTAACTGAACCAATCAATTTACCTAAAATAAAACTTATGTTATTTCTATAAACTTACTTGAATTACTTGAATTACTTTCTTTTAGAATTTCTGCATATTTTTACAAAAACATATAATAAACAGGGATAACTGTAAATATGCATCGACTTGCTCTTTCATTCTCCTCATTTTTCTTTTCCTTTTCGGTTACGTCAATTATCATATTTGATGTCTTTTTGAATTACACCACTGATCTTCTGTTTTTCTACCTACATAACCCTAAAATGGGATGCATGCTTATCCTTGCCCAATAAAATGCGTGATAAGAATACTGTTGAAAAATCACGTGATTAATAATATATATAGTTGATTAATGGAAGAAATACCGGAAACAAATAGAATTGTAAAATGTAGTTTACAAATTTGTTATATGTTATAAAATATGCGTGTAATGGTGGTGGTGGTGACCACCGAGTGATTTTAACGTCCAAGTGGTTAAAGAACAAATATAAAGATACTACAAAAATGAAAATCCGTTAGAGCTTTTTCCAAAGACAATGACCAGTAGCGAAGGAAACTACTTTTAGGACAAGTTATGATTATGTTTTCCCACATTTCCTGTAATATATGGTGAGAAATGAAAAAGGTTTGGCACATATTTAACATGGGAGATTAACTATGAAGAGACATGCTTTTAGAGTTGTCTTGGCTCATTCATAAAATTTGGTCTCGTGGTCTTGATTAACATGGGTTGGAGTAAAAAAAATTCATAGAGTCAAAATGTTTTCCATTAAAAAAGCTTATAAGACCAAAATATTCACAAAAGTCTTGTAAGTCAAGGCAAACACATTGAATTTCTTTTTAAACATGAAAAAAATATTAATCTTTTTAATATATTTTATTACACCTTCTCTTTAAACTAGTTAGTCTCAAGCTTTGGTCTCAATAGACTTGTTTTGACCTTCAACTGAACCGATTAGGGTCAATCTACAACCCGGTCAGCCCATCTTGACCTTTAGTATAGGCAGTCCCATTTCGAACTTCAGCTTGGGTTGGTCTGAGTCGACCTTCGACCTAAGTCAAGCCATCTAGTCTTGACATTCGACCTGGCCAACCATCTCGACCTTCGATCTAGACCCACCTATTCCGACCTTTAGCTAATTATGGCATCGAATTCGGGTTGGGGTCAACTAGATTGAATTTCGATCGAGGCCGACTCATCTGAATTTGGTCAAATTTTGGCTGAGACCCACTGAGCAAAATTTGGCCAAATTTCGATTGCGGACGACTCGACTGATTGGGTAAATTTTCAACCAGGACTGACTCGACCGAAATTCAGTTGGGTTTAACTTGGCCAAAATTTGATCGAGACTGACTCGACCGAAATTTGGTTGGATTTGATTGAGTTAAAATTTCAGTCGAGGCGAAATCAACCGAAATTATGTCGGGACGGAGTCACCTGGATTTCGGTCAGAGCAGAGTTGCCTAAATTTTAGCCAGGATCAACTCAAACGAAATTCGACTGAGGTTATCTTGACCTTCAGCCCAAGACTGCTTATCTCGACCTTTGGCCTAAGCTGACACATCTTGATCTTTGACCTGGTCTCATCCTTCGATTCGTTTTGATATTCGGCCCGGGCTAGCCTGTCTCAACCATCTACCTAGGTCGTCCACTCTCAACCTTTAGGCTTGGCCAGCCTGTCCTGTTCTTCGGCCCAAGTCGACCTTTCTCGACCTTTGGCTAGGTCTGGTCTGTCTAGTTTTGGGCCCATCTTAACCTTTGACCCGAGTTAGCCCATCTCAACCTTTGGTCTGAGTTAGCCTTTCTCAAATTTCTGTCTAAAACAATTTGTCTCAACATTTGGCCTAGGCCGACCCAAGATGACCCGACTCGATATATGACTCAAGTTAAAAGTATTGTCTTTAAGAGCTAGTTAAAGTCTTATAAAGAAACTAAACTCATCTTAGCTCTAACTCTAACCCACTTAAGAATGGACTTTGAAGACTTAAACTTTTTTATGACCCTTCAATTGAGGCCCCTTAAAAGAGTTTATTGAGGGATGAGCTAGGATTGATTCATGGATCATGATCAATGACGTTAATTTTTGTGACTGTATTAGAGAACGTTATACATTGACATTTGAATTGACACATTAATAAAAATATAAATTAGTTGAATCGTAAAGATTATATTTTTTCATATTAAAGTAAGAAAATCAAAATATATTAAAAGTTTGAGAGAAGAATGAATTTTAATTTTGCTTCAATTTTTCGAATATGACTCTGATAAGCAACAATAGAAATTTTCGAATAATAAAATAGCTTTTACTATTAGGATTAGAATTTGATGCTTGTACACCGTCAGTGTCATTCAATCAATCAAATCTAATTGACGCAGATTCATTTACATTATGTTAGTAAACTTAATATTTTTCGATTATTATGTAAAATATGTAAACTTAATATTCATTTACACTTTTATTATTCAATTATTATGGTATTAGGTCTAATATCGATTGGATTTGTATAATGCTGTTTGGATTGTTAAGTTTAATATTCCGACTTAGTAGAGCATAGATTTTTAATGTTAATAATTGAGTAACCTTTCAGGACACGTGAAGAATGATGAAATGAATGAGTACATTGAAGACAAGGTGTCAAGTTAAAGAGAGGTTTCAAATGGCAAGAAATTGAAGGAGTTGGAAGACAATGAACATAAAGAAAGCTTTGAACAGTAACACAAGTGATATACACTTTTTTCTGTTTTAGCTTATCGGGATTTTTCTCTCTTGACAAGAACAATCATAGTCAACCTTGAGAAACATCTGATATTTAGCCATTTTTTTTATATTAATTCAATTTATAATCTCAATATGTGTTACGGATAAAAAAAACATTATTTTATATATATATATATATATATATATATATATATATATACTATTTATTTATTATCATGCTTGATTTTATATATAATTTTATACAAAATAAATAATTTTAAGAAGGTAATAAATTTTGATAAATATAAGTACCATATTTATATATTAAATTAGATACATTTTTATGTATTTGACAAAGTTTGGATTATTTTCCTTTGATCCCACGTACCACATTTAAGAATATGATTTTAATTAAAAGAAAATAATGCAAGTTTAAAGAAACTACAAAAATAACCATGTCATATCAATTTGGTACAATTTTATTATGAGAAAATCATTCTAGCTCGATATAATTTTGATTTACTAAATTAGTGGTATCAAAATAACACATTTTCAATTAAAATTAAAAATAAAATTTATATTGTACTTAGGTCGTATTAAACTGATACGACTTCACTTGAATTTGTCAAAAACCATATCAAAGTACGATTTCTTTCACATTAAAATCATAGTAAACTAGAAAGACTTGCCATTTTTATAATTTTTTTAAAACTTACATCATTTTGATAATTTAAAAAAATAATGGTACCATTTTTGTGATTTTGCCAAGAAAGAGAGGTAGGGGGTATTTGGTAGTTGATTACGTGAACGGAACATGTGAATGGCTTGGGAAGGGAACAAATCTAAAAGCAGGAGTTTGAAGTTTCAACGTTCATCCCCACGCCAGCTGGATTTAGATAGAGATACACACTCAACCATTTCAAAATCATGGAATTCCTACCTTTTATCTTCTATAGCTTCTGTGGAATAAATACCCATCAAACTCCAAGGAACCATTTATTCTATAACCCAAATTCACAACTAAACTACTATTTTAAAATTTTAGGATACTTATTTTTCTATAATAATTAAATACTTTTTTATAATAAATTAAAGTTCCATATATGGATGAAATATTCTAAAATAAAAGAAGTATATAGTAAGGAAAAGAAATTAAATAATACAAAGAGAAAATAAAATAAAAAGGATATTTTAAGTTCAAAATATTCAAAAGGTAAATTTCTTTGCTAACTATGATGATAGCACACGAAATGCAAAACTGAGAAGAACATTAACCTTGAGAATATCTAATTATGAGAATCAAGAGGACTGAAATCTCACCCTATAAATTGATTATTTTAATTTGCAATAAAAGTACACCATTTTAATAAACTACAAATTCCTTTATTCCCACTATCAATCATAAACTATTATATCTATGTTCCTTTAAAAATTTTATTCTATATTTTATTGGCCATCATTCAATCAAATTATTTTAAAAAAGATTTATATTATAAAAATAATGCATCCCATATATATATATATATATATATATATATATATATATATATATATATATATATATATATATATATAATATTACCTCTAACAAGTATTGAGATATGCAATATAGTAAGTTAGAAACACGAAACTTTATTTTTAAGCAGCGAGAGAACAAAACTTCAAGGAAAATTTACAAGAATAACCATAATAGAAATATTTAGAAGATTAAAATCAAATAATAAATGTTTTTTATCGTAAAAAAATCACCATTTAATCATTAAAATAACAAATATAAAAAGATACTAACTTATATAATGAACAATAATTTCATAACATACATATCGCATTAATGATGAAATGTTAATACTTGCTATCTCAAAAATATCATAACAATATAAAAATTATTTGAATTGTTTGGTTGAGTTAAATATATTTTTAGTTCTAGGCGGGAATTTAAGTGTAACGGAAAGATGCAATTCTCCAATATTATATATATATATATATATATATATATATAATATTTATATATTATTATATTATTTATATAATTTAGTTTTAAAAAGTTTTATTTAAATTTAAAAATCACGTTTTTTCTTTATGTTAGTCATTTATTTTGCTTTTTTATTTGATTTCTTTCTTTTTGGTATCTCTATCTACTTCTTTTTTCTCTATTTTTCTTTTCATTCCAATTTTTACCATCAATCTCTTATCATTTCCAAAATCAAACGGCATCACAGCAAAATTGAAGAGTTAAGGAATTTTGGACCGAACAAGTCTTTTTTTTGAGTAAATTCATTTTTTACCTTTTTTATTTTGAAACAATATATTTTCTTCTTGTATGTACGCTCTGGACATATCTTTATGATCATGCTCTAATTGTTAATCAAACTCTCTTTGTGTAGATAGAGCTATTTTAGCTTTTGAAGTTGTATAAGGGAAGAACAATATTAGGAATATACTTTAAGATAAGGGAAACTAATCATTTTTCTTAAAATATTGACTTTTGGTTTTGATATTTAATTTGCGGTATTCATAATTTTATATTTCCCTAAATAGGTGAGAGATGACAAATTTATATTCAAAAAATTATGATAAAGAATAGAAGAATTGATTCTTTTTTCAAGAGGAATGCTTGTCATGAAGATGAAATAAATGCATCTATATTATCTAAACTGGAGAAACTTCACGATAATCCAGAAGTTGAAGAAAATGAAAAACAACTCTCTAAAATTCCTAAGGTTATATATAATGAATTTGAAAATGCTTTAGAACGTGATCCGGAGAAACGTCTTCAAATTTTGTAATACCCACCAAATCAAATTGATGAGATACGAATGACTTATATAAAATGGGGTCCATATAAAATGTATCTAGAATATTATCTGTTGTCTAGTAAATATGGGTAGATGACCTGGCTCAAATATTTTCATTGTTACATGTAATTGAGTTGATTGTCATCAACATATTTTAACTTTTTTGAGTGTTTCTTTATAGGTTTTAAAAGTTTTTATAACAAGCATTATGATAATCTATATTGCAACAAACTTTAGTTATAATGTTCTTATTGAATTATTCAAGATTTTAAGTCATTGAAAGAAGATTGAGAAACAATATGACTAAATTTAACTTCTGCTTAATAAACTTTATGTTACACTTCATATATATTATTATATTTTTTTTTATCATATAAGATTATTTTGAATAGAGAAAATAATTTTAGAAAATATTTCTTTTTATGTAAAAAGAATAATTTATATATAAAAAAATATAACTTGATCCTCTAAAATTTTGGTCCAATTCTGTTAGTGTTAGTCCTCAAGTAAAAATGAAATTAGATTTTGTCCAAGATGTGATGCATGTGGTATATGAATATATTTTTTTAATCTAATAACTTTTATAAATTTGTTAAACAAATATTTTACTGATAATTGAACCTAAATATCAAAACGTTCTAAATAATTCGAAATCATGCTAAAATATGTTTGATACATCAAAATCATTCAACACAATTAAATGAATTAAAATGAAAATATTTATTTATTTTTTAAATTTAAGAATTAAAATATTTTAAATTTAGAAGTGAATTAAAATATATAAATATAAGAAGTAAAAATATATTTAAGCTTGTAAAATTCATATGCATGTATGTTAAATATGAAATGAAAATTTGAGTGAGGAATGGGATAAAAAGAAAGTTGAGAAAAAAATAGTATTAAATTAAGCAATAAAGAAAATGAAGTGGGGCAAGTTGGTTGGTCCAGTACCTAATAAACCAGCTCCCAGATTCTCATTCTAATTCTTATTGGCAAGGAGTGAGTGAAAAAACAGTGACACCTTCGAAACAAAACAACCAAATCCCGTGAAAACAAGCAAGAAAGAAAGCACCCACTACGCCCTTCGCCTAACCAATTCAACTCCAATGCCCATGGCATCCGATCTAAACGACGCCGTTTTCCCTGAAGAAGATCTCGATGACGACGACGAAACACAAGAGGACGAAGAGGAGGAGGACGAAGACGACGACGTTTTAGACGATGAAGAAACCGAACCCTCTCACTCCGTCCTCGCAGCCATAACCCTGGCTGCCCCCGGTTCCGCCGTCTCCCAAACACTCGGCACCGCGTCAACTGCTATCGTTGTCGCCGATTCCTCGCCGAAGAGGCCGCGCACGGAGCAAGTCGAGGAGAAAAAGGCGCTGGACGATTCGCGGCGATTGTTCCAGCGTCTGTGGACGGACGAGGACGAAATTGGGCTCTTGCAGGGGTTTCTTGACTACACGGCGCAGCGAGGATCCTCTCACCACAACGACACCGCCTTGTTCTACGACCAGATCAAGTCGAAGCTTCAACTCGGTTTCAACAAGAACCAGCTCGTCGAGAAGCTCCGAAGGCTGAAGAAGAAGTACCGCAACGTCATCACCAAAATCAACGATGGCAAGGAATTCTCCTTCAAGAGCCCTCACGACAGGGCCACCTTCGAAATCTCGCGGAGGATCTGGAGCAACGCCGCTCCAATCACCGGTCCCGTCGAAGACGACGACGAAATCAACCCTAACCCTAATCCCAATCCCAACCCTAATTTCGGCCATTCGGCGAAGACGTCGCTCTCGCGGAAGCGGTCGCGGCCTCGATCGGAGAAGCGTGAGTTCCACGACGGTTCAGCGTTGAACAAGGATACTAATGGTATTGGCAATAGTAACAATAATAGCAACAAAGATAATGAAAATTATAACCACAAGCATAGCTTACAGGGCTTGATTGAAGAGACGGTGAGGAGTTGCGTGTCGCCGGTGTTGAAGGAGTTGGTGAATGGTGGCATGGGATTGGGAAGTGGTTTTGGTTTTGGGGGAAGAGGTTTTGGAGTTGGAGGAGGGTTTCCTTTGAATCCCTTGCAAATGCCAATGGCGTTGAGTTCATTGAATTTGGGCATTGGGGAAATGGTGACGGATGAGAAGTGGAGGAGGCAACAGATTTTGGAGCTGGAAGTGTATTCTAAGCGTTTGGAATTGGTGCAGAATGAGATCAAGGTTGCTCTCGAGGAGTTACGATCAGCCGGTGGAGGATGACTCAAAATAAATCAAAGCTTTTACGTGTTTATCCACCAATCCTTTTTAGGGTAGTTTACACACCTAGTAATTTATTTTTTTTCTTTTTTTAGTAGTTTAGATTTTTGTTATTGCAGGCACCAGTTGTTTAATAAAGTGTTCTTGTTTTTCTTGTCTTCTGTAAAATCTTCTTCTACGCTTATTAATAATTTACATGTACAGATAGAGTAAGGGAATTGGCGCAACACTAGCTTCCTTGTACTTTGATGTGCTGTGAAGTATATGCAAAAGATTCACTATTTCTGTTAATTGCATGAAGTGTCTCGTGAGGTTTTGTGATTTCTGAGCTCTGGCATATTTGGGCACATATCCTTTTCAGGTATAAAAACTGAGGGTCCAATTGCATTGATTTTATATTTTTAATATGTTCAAATTATTAAATATACAAACAATAGAAGGGCCAGTTTAAAAAAGTTAGAAAGGATCAATTTCCACGTGATCATCTTATTCGAGAACCTTATCTTTCTCTTGGTATCATATCAGAGTGATCATTTGTGTATTTTGCTCTACATACTGGAAGTACTGAAAGTCGAAAATTTGAGATTGCAACGAAGAGCAATTTCTGTTGTCAGTTCCTAGTTAGTTAATTACTATTTGATTCTGGGAAAGGTGAACTGTTGAAGTGTGTGCTCTACATTTCTTCCTTTCCGTTATTTGGATTCTCTGGTTCAAGGAAAGAGGCTTGTGGGTCGAAAGACATTATATAGTGAGATTAATTCAATTATCGGATATCTCTCTTCATTTCTGAGCCCGTGCCTTCTTAATAGTTCAACTTTCAAATTCGAATTTCCTAAATATAATAATTTCAGTACCAAATTGACGACCACATGGCAAAAAGAATGTCAGGGAAACAAACAATATATAAAAATATAAAATATAATGCAGATTCAATACACTTGAAGTGTTGAAAAAAAGAGACAGTAAGAAACTGCTGTTCATAAAAAAGAATCTTGAAATGATGAGCTTGAACAATGAACTTCATACTTTCAGAAAGTTCAGGACAATTTCGGAATAAATTACATTATCCATCTATCACCCAATTTAGTGACTAGTGTGAACTGTGTCCTGTGCGTCTGTGTGAGAGAGAGAGAGAATGAGAACCATTAATTTAGTTCTTGAAGTGTTGTTATCTTATTTAGGAATAATCCCTTAAGTATTAAAAAACTTGTTAAATAATCCTTAAAAAATTGAATATCTTTTTAAATTTCTCCTTAAACATTAAGTAAAATATATGAACCTTGACAGACATTCAATATTTGAAAGATTAGTTGTATAGTTTCATTTAAAGACTACTTGGAAAATGAGAATTTTGGAAGACCATATTGTGGTTTATTATATATGTGTTATTCACATTCAATTAACTATTATAATTTACATTTTTGTAACATGTACTCATTTTGAAGATTGTGGTGGAATGCACTCGGACTGATCAGATGTTTACATAACTACTAGAGTTGCTTGAAACTTGAAATCAGCCAAATATAATCTTTAACTAAACCGTAGTTTGGTTTTTAAACTGGATTTTTTTATAAGAAAATACACATCTTAGAAGCTACAAATATTTAACACAATTATATACCACGACTCCAACTTATGGATCTATTCACCTTAATCTCATTGTTAACTAAAACTTCATTAATTCATTTTTTATACTAGATGCTTTTGGTAAAATATGCCTTTTAGAGACTACATATACCTAACACAATTATACACTTAAGACTCGAATTCAAGGATCTATTTACTTTTTACTTCTAAGTTAACTTTTGTGATATATATTATTAAATAAATAATTATTGTTTTAGGAATTAAAATATAGACTTAATCATGTGATATCATCTTTACAACTTTTGTTAATCATAAACAATATCGAATTAATAGAAATTAAAAAGCTAAGATCATAATGTGGCCCAAAATATAAATGAAGATTGACTATAATGGTGAACCCCCGACACATTGACATAATAAAACATAGTCACCAAACCAGGAACATCACCGTTGCTGAATATTAGAATTTAAATGATTGTATTTATTATGCACCAAAAGTAAAAGAAGAGTAAATGGTTACATACAGAACATGTTAGCTGTTAGCATACTCTTTTAGGTCAGTGAAAAATATGAGTAAGAGATAAGAGCACCCTTCTTTGAGTCTCTGGGACATTTATCAAATAAAGCCGACCAGAATTGACAGAAGGTCACTACTGTTTGGTACATGTAACAGTTTCTATATCTCATACAACATACAGATGCTGCTGGGCATGACAATCCCAGATAAATATCCTGAATTTCCTATTAAACAAATCAAATTCTATTCACATCAGGTATGTATGTACATACAGGCTAATTATGTAAAGCTAGTAAGCTCTACATGATACATGATTATACATACAGAACAATAACATTGTTCCACACTATGGAACAAAGCAACACTCAGTGCTGATTCCTAGGCGCAAATTGTGTTTAACAATCAGTTCCACAACAACCACTATTGCTTCGCAGATTCTGGTGTATCTAGCTGACGTATTCTAACTTGGTAAACCTTCTTGGTCTGCTTATCATAAGTTGTTGGCCCCAACGCAGCTTCTTGATTCCTAGTAGGCATGCTATTCGTAGGTTGTGGTTTAGTCATCCATTTTGTAGGTGGTATTGAAGGATCCGTGTTCTGCACAAACCGGGGTTGTAAATTGGCTATTGGTCTGGAGCTTGGAAACCTTAATGACCTAGGTCTCTCTCTTTCCTCCATTGATAGAGCAGAAAACTCAGTTTTCACATTGTGGAACTGTTCTTCACGCTGTAACCTATCGCGTATCTTAAAATTCTGTCTGTCATTATTATGTCCACCATATTTTGGTGTAGTCATCATGCCATGGTGATTATATTGTCCATTATAACCATTTGCGTTCTCACCATGATATTTTCCATATCCAGCTGATCGAAGCCTGTTCGTTTTATGATGGTGTGGAGGTTGCTCCAGCAATCCATGGGAGGTGTTATTTGATTTAATGTTGAGGGTGTTCTTAACAAGTCGATGAGCTGCTTCTCCCAGTTGATATCCAACGATGGCTCCAGGTACTCGTGGCCTGTGGGATGCATCATATACAGAATGGTCAGGCAAATCAAGTATCTCCAATAGAATAAACGACAGGTTCCATGCATCAAGAAAATACTAATAATTTTGTAAATATAACTATATAAAAAATGAGTTGCAATTCTATACATCACCATTATGATTCAATGATTTGTTAACTTCTGTTCCTTTATCTTTCATTGATTCTCGTAAAAGTTGAGAATTTGGGTAAGCTTAAATGTTAAATGAAAAAGACATGGAGGAACACAATTGAATGCACACTATTTATCCATTGCTGTGTTTTCATCCTTATGAAATATAGACTTCACAATCACACATTCACCCAATTTGATAGCTATTCTATTGGCGGGCTCGGTTATCAGTGACATTTTTCAGAAATAGAGTATTCACTCACTCTACACGAACGCCATTTTGCTATATAAGGGCTCAGTTGTAACTATGCTAAAGCATAAGCTTCATGCAATCAGTATGTGTAGCTTTTCATAGAAAAGAGTATTTCTTTAGGTCTTAGCACAATCTATTGTTCGCAACAAAAGATTAGAAATAAAATGTAATTCTTATCCTATGTCAGCACCACATTATGGGATGCTGCTCTTAGGACGAAATATCATTTAGAAGAAACATGCAAAGAATTATGTATTACTGGTTTGTATGTATTGGCCTCTACACAGGTTGATGGTGAGACTCAATTGTTTTGTTAGACTTGTGGTTGACTTGTTTTGTAAATTATTTGGTTAAAAGTATTACATTCAGCACTATTGCATCCTTTATTGAATATCAACATTTCAAGCTATTTTTAATCATCTCTGAATTACAGTTCAATATGATCTTCAGTTTATGATTCAAAAATTAGTTTGGAATTCAAGATTTGATAACCTTTTGGAATATTAAGCTCAACCATTAGTTTGGGCAACGGTGCAATATTGTATGTTTACCCAGCCAGCGAGAACATGAAATATATTGCCCAAACCTGACATCCTCATGGAAACATATTCTCACCTTTCTCTTGCTTGCAGTCGCTGACCAATATTGTCCTCATGCCACAGCACAGGAAAAGGTTTAATATCAGTGGCTTTTAATACCTGCAAACAAAAACAACGTGAAAGTGAGATCTATATAATTGAACCGAGAAGGAAACAGCAGGTATTATTGAACTTAGAACGGAAGAGATAGAACAAAATTTGTAGACAGAATTTAGAGAATGAAAATGCTTTATTACTTAATCAAATGCAGTAAACACGTTATGTAAGATATGTATACAGCCCTATTGTGGAGACTATTCGCTTGGATAATCTTGAGGGAAATTCCTAGATACCACACCAAATGAATTTAAGCAAACGATAAATGAAGACGATATTTCCCAAGTACATTTACAACTATTACTTCAAAGATTCATCACCATCAATTGAAAAGAACAAAAACATAATAAAGATCAAAAGATAGACAAGTCTGTCTGACCTAACTCCCCAAACCTAGTTAATAGTATTGACATAAGAAGTGGTTCTATGAGTATATAAATAAGCAACAGTTGTGTAGCTCCATCCATCCATCAGACGAATTGATTAACTTTTCAAGACAGATGCTAAGAGTAGTCAGTCAGAACACTAACCTTGTTGGGTATTACTACACCATCTGGAAGTTTCGGGATATGATTGTGTTTACGAGGGTTAAGAAATGTAATATTTCTGAAATACAAAAACACTAAACATGAGTTCTCGACAGAAGATTAAATTACTCCATAGGTGTAGTCACAGAGGACAAAACTTACAAGACTTGGTTAAATTCAACATCTTGCAATCCTCTGATGGGAGAAGATACAACAGAGCTGAAAACATTTCTTTCACATAACCAAAAATATCCATTCATCCCACCACTACTAACAAGGATAGCAAAACAGATATATGAGCTAATTAAATAGCTATTAGAATTCAAAATGATGAGTGATGACCACTAGCCGATTCACTAACCTAGCATTTGTGTCAATTGGCCTAACACATCTTTTGTGCGGAGCTAATTGACTAGAAACATGGTAATAAGATAAGATATGTGAAGCCAAATCATGTGCACGATTGACATATAGCAAATCAAGCATCACACTGTTCCGAAACTGTTCTTCCTCCTGCATATAAGAAAACTGAAATTAGTACTGAAGACACAATAATTAGAAGCTTCATTTTCTACTGTTGAGAATGCTGAACAAGCATTTTATGCAACTCTAATTTTATTTTAAACATAAAATTTCCTAGTGGATTGAAGAAGAACATCAAGGTTTAATTTTACAGTTCACTCTTTCATGCAATTCAACGACCAACAATTTTCATGAAACAAGTATTCTTAGTCAATAATCATAAATATACAAACAATCTCCTCCCCTTCCCCACACACATTCACTTAAAAATTCCAAACCGTTAATGTGTCTTCAATCTTTCTTGTGGCAGCAAGCAATTTCTTCTCATCAATAAATGGCAGCTTGGCAACACCCTGAAAAGCACCCACAGCAGTAGTTAAAAAACTCCCACTTCATTCTAAAGCATTCCTAATTTGGAAACATGCTATAATACCTGCCATGCAAATCGTTTTCCATTCATATCAATCTCAAAATCTGCCAAATAGGTATCCATGTCATATCAGAAAAAGAAAATGTCAAATTTAACAGACTTAAAAATAAACAATTAATAGAGGATTATCTCACCAGCAGGGTAAAAGTGAAAAATAGGAGATGAAGGATCAGTCATCAAATCTCTATATTTCTCAGGCAGTGCACTTGAACTGCAACAAAAAATAAATAGGTGAGACAAAAAGAATGATAGAAAGGATTTAGTTTAACCATGAGAGAACGCAGAAACCTTGAAGCAGGTAGGGTGCCCATGAGCTGATCAAATGGTTTAAATGGTTCTCCCGGTAAGAAAGTTATTTCCTGATCAGCTAGATCTTTAAAATCAGAAGCAAAGGGTGCATAATGATATGGGTAGTACCTGAAGAAATAATAAAAGTAACAGTGTGAAGATTGAACATAGTCATGAAGATATAATTCAACCAAAATGAAGGAAGACTTCTGGTGTTAACATCAAAGCCAAGGCCATGATGTGAAGGATCAAGACCAAGGCCCAACATTTTGAGGAGACAAAGTTGATTATAAGCATACCATTCTTGGAGAGCTAAAATAAAATTAATATATTGCTTGCATTTTGGATTTGAACCCAGAATCACAAGTTTAGAATGTGCTCACTTAACCATGGAGCCAAATCAGCTTTACTTGAGATATAGGGATTTTATTTTTCTTTTATTCACTTACAAAATGAGGCAAGACTCTAATACTAAATTTGTAATAAAACATTTTGCAATTCAGAAAATGGATGCGGATGATTTGAACAAACCAATTAGTATATACTCTGCTAGGGTTCTTCCCTGCATCTTGCAATCTTATCAACAATTTACCAATTCTTGTGACGCTCATCCTTAGGCGTATAAAACCTTTTCAGTGGCACCTTCATTTATCTAGATTTCTTTGTTTTGTTTTCAGTTCCTAACTTTTAAATTGATTCCCAATCCCTAACCCCTAAGTTCTCAAACTTTGTCGATTATATTTAAATCTAATCAACTTCTAGAAATTCAAGACAATCTATTAACCCAGCCTCATCAAGTCATCCAATCTATATTGTGCTAAGTTGTTCCTCAAATCACAATGATACGTTCCTGCTAGCAAACAACATAAAAAATGTAACATAATTCGAGAACTGTAGCATCGAAGTTAACACAAAAAGGAAAAGGAAAGATGTGCAGCCAGGAATTTTGCTCAAAGAAGAACAGATGAGGAGTGTGAACGGTTACATTTCATCAAGTTACACTCAACTAATTCAATACAATCAAGAAAAAAAGGTAAATATACGTTATTTAGCATTCTTTTATAATATTTTGATAAAGATATTATATATCTTCTGCTTTTAATTATATGGATAGAGATATCATATATTTGATTTTCTTCTTATTATTATTATTATCAAATATTCTGTTTTATTATATTTTACTGCTCTCCTTGTATGGAACATTGTACTCTATATATTAAATAAGTTTCTAAATCAAGAGGCAAACTCTCTTTAAGTTGTTTTTCACCAAACACTTCTTATGCGTATTAGTATGTGTTTCTGTATGCATGCTTCCTTCTCTCATGGTTTATACATACTAACATGGTATTAGATTTAAATCGTCTTCCGCATTTTCTCTTTTCTTGTTGATTTCCTGCCATGACAAATCCTACATTATCATCTGGTCCTCCCACAAATCCTGTGAACCCTAACCCATGTTCTAATCATCTCACAAACCCCGCACGTCTCCTATTTCTTCATCCTGGTGAAAATCCTGTTTGTCTTAGTGTCTCCTCTTCTTTCCGATAACAACTATCTGCAATGGCGACATGATATGCTCGTTTCGTTGGAAACCAAAAACAATGACTGTTTTGTTATCAACACTCGTCCATGTCCACCTTCTATTGATCCCTTGCATGAAGCCCATTTATTACCCTAGGATTTCTTTAAGAAAATAATAATAGCAATAATGAAAAAACCTCTAGCACAAAAGCTTTCTAGCTTTACAACAGGTTCAAGTAGTCGCATTTGATTTTCTGAGAAACCAACAGTGGCGTTTTGCACCAAAAAACTTATTAGTTGTGACTAATTTGTTAGAAATAGGGATGACAAGTAAATTCGTCCCCACTTTAACGAAATCCCAACATTGACTAGGTATGGATAATATCCAATTTTTTAATTGGGTATGAGAATGGGAATAAGTATGTAGATATTTGTCTCGTCCCCATACCCTTCATAATATTCATACCCGCACTCATCCCGTTTAAATTACTAAAATACTCATAGTTTGTTAGGTAATTTAATATATATATATATATATATATATTATAATATTATTCTCATTCTTTAGTTTTATAACCTTTCTTTTTCTTTTAGTTACATTTTTTTTCACTTTTTTAATTGTTTGGCTTACCATGAAATCAATTCACATCTTCAAGATACTTTCTCTCTTATCATAACCTTGTATAGTTATGTTCAAACAATGTATGCAAATTAAGTATTTTTCTTTATTGTTTATTTTTTGCACATGAGAATGTTTAACTCTCATTTTAAGTGTTCAATAGCATAAACCTTTCATTTACTAGATAATATAAAATATTTATCTTTTTTATTCTCTTATTTTTAATTTTTGTTTCATTTGAAGAATCCTTTCTGTTTTGCTAAAACAATTTTTATTATCTCTCAACAATTTGACTAGTTTAATATTTGAAAAGTTTTCTTAGATCTTTAAGATATCTTTCATCCTATCATACCCTTAATTATACATTTGTTTTCCTTTGAACGATTTCATTCAATTATCAAATTGTGTCTAAGACACACATTTGACTTTTTTTAGTATTTTTATTTGTTGTTTATTTTTATCATATAAAATACTATTTTGATGTTTTTTATATAATTATTTTTTTTTCTATTATAAATGTAATTCTATTAGTACAATTGTGTAAAAAAATTCATTTACTATAATATAATATAACATATATATGATATTATTTATCATCATTCAAAATATATCATAGTTCAAAAGATGAAAGATCTATGCTAAATTTCAATTATTATTATTTTAATTATTATAAAAAAAAAGTGATTTCATTAGAATCTAAAGAATGAGAGTAAAGAGACATTTTAAAATATTTTAAATTTCATTATCTCTTTTCTTTTTGTAAACTTTTAAAAATATTTTTAAATTTTATCAATTTTGTTTCATTAATTTGTAAAGTTAATAAATGTTTTGGTCTCATGAAATTATATTTGGTATTATAATTTGAAATATGTAAAATTATAATTTCTTTCTAAATGTTTGATTTTAAGAAAGAAAATACTCATTTTGATATTGAGTATTTGATAATATTATATTTTATTTAAATAACTTTTTTATAATTTTATAAAAAATAGTTAATTGATATTTAAATAGTACGAAAATAGTTATGTACTACAGGTACGAGTGTACACCTTTTACCCGGGTGGGATAGAGATGAAACAAAAGTCTCATACCTGTTTGGATTGGGTACGAAGATGGGGACTAACTTTTCCTTTGGAGATGAGATGGAATAGTGAATCCTGCCCCATGTCATCCCTAGTTAAAAATATAAGAAATATCTAAAATTATAATCTTGGAATATTTTAAAGTATCTTTGATACTCTCTTTAGGATTTATTCTTTTATATTTTTATTTGTTTCCTTATTTAATTACGATATTAAGAATTATAGGAATAACTTCTTAGTATCAGATCTATTGGAATATGATTTATAGACACATCATATCATGTATTTATTGCCATCAGTTTATATAAAAAGACTTTGTTGCGTAGTCCATACATACGGTTTTCATCATCTCTTTCATCTGTTTTCTCTCTTCCAACATGGCCTGTGTCTGGAAAAACCAACTGAAAACCATATCATGTGGTACCATTCTCCATGACTGGCTTTGCGACTATTATGCTACTGAGTTCCCCAAAACAAAAAAAAAAAAAAAAAAAAAAAAAAACTTTTTTTTTTTTTTTTTTTTTTTTTTTTTTTTTTTTTCAAAAAAATATATTTTTTATATATCT
>Ga0214545_1001007_pt1 | contig 50253 bp, 34 predicted proteins | sample CNSS4metaG_FD_160064 | JGI IMG/M metagenome (GOLD analysis project Ga0214545, IMG submission 160064) | Root nodule microbial communities from cowpea collected in UCLA plant growth center, Los Angeles, California, USA - CNSS4 | ecosystem: Host-associated > Plants > Roots > Nodule | place: USA... | reverse complement strand
TTTATTTATTTATTCTTCTCAATTGAACTTTAATTAATTAATTAATTATTTATTTATTTTATTTTATCATTGTTACCCGGACGAAATTGGGTGTTGACAATACCCACGGACACGGGTTTATTTGCCATCTCTAGTCAGGAGAAGGAGTGATGTCTCTGAACTAGGTTAGTGACAGAGATCTATGACCTCCATTGGTAGGATTGTGGGAGTTGAAGTTAGTGTTCTTATAATCAAACAGATGAAAAACTTATCAAAAAAAAAAAAGAAAAAATTATTCACAAATTTAAATTAATTTCAATAGAAATTATAAAATAAAAAAAAAAGTAAAAATCATTTAAGATAATTTTTTAGTTCATTTACAAATTAATGTTATTATACTATATTTTTCTGACTTAAAAGTATTTTGATACAAAGATGGTACCAAATATGAAAACTAATTTCATTTGACAGCTAATACAAACACAATCACCTGAGTGTCGATTAGCTGATTTTATTCCTTTGAGGAAAAGAAAACAAATTGTTGGTAGCTGAAAAGTTGCTCATCTTATTGCCATCTGATTCATAACTTTCTAATAATCATCTTTTTGTAGAACCGTAATCAACTTCTTCTCTTTCAAGTAAATGCAACATTAACAAAAACCATTTTCTTTTCTCCACAATATTGAAACCAAAACTTTGTTCCTACGTTGACTATGCTCTTAACACACACATTCATCATCCTAAACCCTTTTCATTCTATCCAATTAGTACCTCCTTCTCAAGGGGTCAAGGCTTTCTAAATTTAATTAAATTTTATTTTTCAATTATAATTTTTTAATGGGTTAAATATGTTTTTTGTTTGGATTTTATCTCTCCTCAAAACTTTCGACCAATTTAATCCTCCATCTTTAAAAATACGTGAATTTAGTCCTTTTAACAAAATTTTGTTAAGTTTATCTGACGTTTCAAGCGCATTTCATGATAGTATTTAAATTTTTTACACTGTTTGACACATTTTCGCTTTAATATTAACTCAAATATTATCATAAAATACGTTTAAAATGTCAAATAAACTTGATAAAATTTGATAAGAAGGACTAAATATACGCATTTCTAAAAATAAAAGACTAAATTGGTATAAAGTTTCAAAAAGAGACTAATTCTAAAAGTCACTTAAACTTAAGAGAATAAAAACATATTTAATCCTTTTATAATTAGTTTAATAGAAACATAAGGCTGTTAAAAGTTTTTTTTTTTTTTAAATAAGGAATTTCACTTGGACCTTAAACTTGCATGTTCCTACACACTCATCATTTCTTCATTGATGCTCGTAAAAGTGAATTGACTTTTTGTGTTTGTGTGGACTAGTTGCAAATACAAAAAGCAACACAAACCAAACACGTCTCAACCTCAAACTTTTTAGATGTTGAAGTCGTTGTCGTTTCGAATGTGGAGTCTGAATTGGGCTTCCTTTTTGCAGCCATAAAAGGGTCAACTTGTGGATTGGACAAAAATAAAAGCCCACTAATCTCCTCGTGTTTACCTCAAATCAATCACTATGATTCACCATTTTTTCTCCACCTTACCATGCTTGGTCAACCATGTTTTGTGGTGTGTTCTTTCGTTTTTTCCTCCAAAATTCTGTGTCCCCTTCTAATAATTTTGGTCCAATTTTCAAACAACATATTTGAAAAGTGACGCAAGAAAATTGTTGGTACAAAAAATATGATCCTTTGTGATGATGAATGAATTCAGGATTTCCCCTTCAAAAACCATATTTTGAATGGATCAATTTTGAAGTGAAAAAAAAAGAACGAAAAAATGAATATAAAGAAAATTTTAGTTTTTCAGAAAAATCATTTTCATGTAACATTAACAAATTTTGTGATGATAGATATAATTATTATACTAATGATGTACACAATCACACCGTCACCATATAACCACTACCATTTGAATTTGATTATCTCTTCTTTAATTCTGTCTGCTTCAACCATTTTACTTTCTCATTATTGTCTTTTTCTTTTGGATGGTTTCACTCTGAGATTTCAGCAGATAAGAATGAGATTTGAATTTGAAAGGTGTCTAAAAGTCAAAAAGCTTTTTTATTATTTAAAAATTCCATATCTCAATACTCTTAAATTATATTTCAAATAATGTAATATCAACATGGTTACTTTTCTTTTCATTGATAGAAAATTGAACCATGTCAAGTTGATTAATTTAATCATACTATTATAATAATAATAATAATACATTATACCCAATTTATATTGAAATCAATCATATTTTATTACATCACATCATTTTTAGGATATGGTAACTCTAAGGTACCCAATGTTGTCTCATTATATAGCCTCCAAATATATATCAATTGCGTGTGGAAGATGGCAGCTACATCATGCCACGTCATCTGGTTTTGGTTCTTTCTAGGGTTTCTGTTCTGTGTACTAATAATGCTATTACTATTTTTTATTGGAACTGTAGAAAAATCATTCACAATTCCAAGCCTCACTGTTTCACCAAGTCATGATTATTTAATTGAATAAAACAGTGTTTTTCAGATTAGATAAACATAAGTTTTTAAACCAAACAATTTATCAGAACATATCAGAAACTGTTTCATTGATTTTAACACAGAAACAAAAATATATTGAGCTCCACTAGATTGCTTAAGTAGGAAGCTAAAGACACCATTATGGTGGTTGGCATGTTTCATAATATATATATATATATATATATATATATATATATATATATATATATGTATGTATATATAAATTTCCACAAAAATGTTTAGTGAAAGAAATTTTTTTTCATTGGGTGTATGTTTTGTCATAAATGCATGGTGATTGGACATGGGGTAGATGTTCATCTACCCAAAAGTTAGAACTTTGAATTTAATGCCTTGAGATAAATCAAGAATTTCTAATTGAAAGTGAAGAGTGTGTGATGAAATTGTTGGTATGGGCTTACTTGTTTTAATAAAATAAGTAATTTTTTTACTTTTTTTTAATGTGTTAGTCTATACTATGCTTATTTTAAAAGTAATTTATTTCATATTTTTTAAGAAAATTCTATGTATTTTTAAATGAATGATTTTTTCAAAATTCTTATTTAAGAAAACATTTAGGTTAAGTTTAAGCAAAATAGTTAAACATTAGTCTCCATTTGAGATACAAGATGAATGTAAGGATAGAAATAGGTAAAAAATATTGTATTTTACATTCATAATATGTATTTTTCATTTTCATTTATTAGATTTATTTCTTGTTTATTAAATTAAAGAAAAATATTAATTTTACTTTGCAACAATAAATCTATCTCAAAATTTATACATTAATTTTCAAAATTTACTCTTATTAATACTCTCACACATTATAAATTGATTCGTATAAAAAATAATTATTTTTAATTTGAATTTTACAAAATAAGTACAAATGAAGTAGTTGGTAAACTAGAACTTAATTATTTAGTTCAAACAAAAAAAAAATGAAAAAAAATAAACCGCATTTATAATACTCATTATTAGGCACTTCGCACATAAGAAGTTGAGAATATTATGCTTATTGAGTACATAACCAATATAAGAGTTACTATTCCCAAAAAGATTAGGTGCAATTAATTTTGAGGCATTTAAGTGATTTAAGGTATTGTAGTTTGAAATAAATGCAAGATATTAAAAGATTTATGAGATCTTTTAAGATTTTGTCAATGTTATCGTTCAAACTAAAGTAGTCATTGAAAGTTGACAGAAATAAATGACAGTTGATTTCAAGTACTACACTATATAATAAATAAAAACTATGAATTATGATGTGAAAAGAACATTGGTCTAGAATGTCTTATTAAGAAAGATGAATATAGCGTAATGTATAAGCTCATATTATATCATTTATTGTTGACTAATGTTATAACCTTATCTACTCCTATCTTAATTTAGAAGGAACCCAATATAAAGCATATATATTTTTTATTTTTGAAAAGGAAATTTTAATTTTTATGATTTCTAAATAGACGTTTAGTTTTCCATATTTTTCATAAATTTCACTTACTGTTTATTTACCTTTTGATAATGTGACACTAACTCTTATTTTATCCATATAAACATTTTAAAATTTTTTGTTTATACAAATCTATGTAGCTTTTATGTTTGAATTTTAGTTTTCATAATTTTTATATAAATTTTAGTTGATATATGTTTTTCAAAATAAAATAAATGAATTGAGTATAAAAAGTTGTGAATATTATTTTCTGAAAACATAAATAGGTAGTATGAATTTAAATATTAGAGAGGGTGTGAATGTTATTTTATAAAAAAAAAAAAAAATATATATATATATATATATATATATATATATATATATATATATATATATTAGAGAATTTTTGAATGGGATAATATAATTTTTCTTTTAATTTAAATATGTCAAAAATGGCAAAGATGGAAATTTTTCTCAATTGATTATTGCGAATGAGCTAAAAACAACACCATCTCAGTTTTTTTTTATGCAGAAAAAGTTTATGAACCGCTGTCGGCATCGAAATAACACACAAAATGTCTTTGCTAGGATTCCAATTATGAGATTAAACAATCTCCTACTAAACTTGTACACACTGAAAGTCTGTTATGTCTACAATGGAATGAAAAAATTATGTTTTTTTTATTATTTAAAAATGTAGTGTTTATCAAAATTGTAAATTTATTTATGAATGTTATTAAAATATTTTTTAATTTTTAATGGTTTAATTACTCTTTTAGTTTCTGTTTTTAACCAAAAATATCAAATTGGTCATTCAGTTTTTTTAAGTTTTAATTCGGTCCCGGTTTTTAAAATATTGATACAATTTGATCATTTTCATTAAATTTCTTGCAACAGATAAAATATTTTTCATCAAAATTGAAGTTGTTAACAAGGATAATTTGCTTTATTGCTGTAATTAACATAATCATAGTATCAATTTGATAAAAAATCATTAATTCGCTAAATTGTTAACTAAAATAGTTTCTATTATAAATTGTTATCTAAATTAGTGACTAACATTAGCTACCTAGGTTTTGGCTACCAAAGGAATTGATCACTAATTTAGTCTCTAATTAATTATTTAGAGACCAATCTAGAAGCCAATTCATTTGGTAACCAAAACCTAGGTAACTAATGTTAGTGATAAATTTAGAGACCAATTCATAATAAAAACTATTTTATTTACCAATTTAGAGACCAATTCTAATATTTTGAAACTAGTTCAGTTACTAAGTTACTAATAATTTTTAGTTTATAAATTAGTATCTAAATTGGTCACTACAGTGACTAGTTATTTTTGGTCACTAAATTTGGTCATTATTTAAGGTTTTTCTTGTAGTGTTGGCTATTTAGCCCTTGGTTTAGAATTTTCATTAAAACATGCCTTGATCCTCTCCATGCCTCACATGTTTTAGTTTAAACTAGAGACTTAGCACAAACTTCAGTAGGGTATAATGTAGGCTATTTGAATCACCCATGCTCTCATTGTTTTGAGTTTCTCACCTCACTTAGTTGATTCACTCATTTTGCAAATCTCGTACTGTTACTAGTTTAAGCAATGTGTGTCACAAATTCAATTCATGAGATTCAATGTTGTCCTTAAGTTTGCAAAATTTTCAATTACCAGCCACACTTGAAACAATTTTTATTCAATTCTTTTTCCAACCAGTTTTTCAAAAGCACAATTGAGCAAGCATAAAAACATATGAACATATTCACAACCTAAGACACTATAGCTTGCTCATACATAATCATTTTTGTAGAAATTTAAAAATTGTTGAAAGGTTAAAGTTGTAGAAATTAAAATGTAGAAGTTTTAAAGTGTAAAAATTTAAAATGAACTTGTTTTTTATGGGGGTGATCAATTGGGTCCTTCATCTAGGGAGTTCACATCAAAGAACTTCTCATCCTCATCAGCCTCTTCATCTTCTGTCTCTTCTTTAGTCTCTTCCTTAATATGAACCTCCTTTTCAACTTGTTCTTCCTTAGTTCTAGCCTCCTATTTTGCTTCCTGTTCTAGTTCGAGCTCAAACTAGGTCATTTGTTGCTCAACAGCAGGCATCTCAGTTTCAACATTTACATCAGAGATAAGAGCAACATCTGCATCTTCATGCGTATTTAAAGCCTTGATTGGCTGCTCCACTGATATCCCTTGGGAAAAGTGGATTGTCCCTAGGCCATGCCACAAACTCGTGGAATATTGAGGGGTGATGCAAAAAATTGGTCTGTTCTGTTGAAGCTGGGTGACAAAATCAAATATAATTTGATGAAGGGCAATGTGTGCCTGTGGCTGGCTACCATCTACTGTTGCATATAGGAGATCATTGTCATGATGGAATGAAAGGATTTCTTTTGTTCTTGGTAGTGATCAAACTATGATGTTGGCTAGGTCATTTCTTCAAGTGTTATTGTTTGGGTTCCAGAGGTTTGTTTGTCTGTGGTCCTACTGTAGGTTTGTCCATATTATCCAAGGCATTAATTCATTTGGCCTTGATATAAGCTTTAATGATTGGGAGCCTTAACTTCTTCCTTAGGTGATCTGGTATAACAACTTCTTGCATCTAAAAGCAGGAGGAGAATCAGTTGGACCACAACTTGGAACCAATTCTCACTCAATCCCAAGCTAGTGAAATAAGATTAGTGATTAGTTCATCCAACAACAAGCATAAACTAATTCACAAACATGTAATGAAAGCATACTTTGATAAATATAATAATACAAATACAAGAGAGTTCCAAAGGGTTACATTATTGCGTCAACACTTAGAGAGATTTAGCTCTTCATATAGGATAAAGACAATACAAGATATGGAAGAATCATTTTTCTTCTACCCTCTATTAATGTTCACTAAAATACAAAGGTAAATGTTTTCAAAAGGCTCTTAAAGAATCTCTCTAAAGAACCCCCTCAAAATTCTATCTAAACAAGAGTGCAACTATGTTTTTATAAAGTGTCTAGGGTAGTGCTCATGAGTGCACTTGTGGCTTCAACTATAGAGGTTTCCCTCCTAAGTAGGTTTCCTTTGTGGCTTAGGCCTCATGCTTTGGTGTTGTAGCTCCTGAGATAACTTCTTAAAGAAGGAGTCTTCATGACTTAGCCTTAAGTTCAATGCTTAAGGTTTCTCCTTGCAATGGGTTTGCTTTTATGGCTTAAGCCTTAACTTTGCCCTCAGCTATACCAATGCTAGTTTTTTCCATGATTGCTTGAAATTCATCCATTTTCTTTACTGTTCCACTTTGACTCTATTGATATTGGAAACTGCAAAACAAGTTAAATTGGGGGTGATATATATAGAAATCCAACAAAATAAAAACAAAATAAGTGCCAAATTCATCTCAAAGTTATATGATATTGGGCACTTATCACTACCCTATCATATGACATGACAATAAACAAATACCAAGGTCAATCTCTAGTATTAGTTGGTTTGTACTTACCCATCAACAATTTTTAACCCATGGCTAACTATATGCTGCAATATCTAGAGTTGAAAGCACAATATGACTAAAGATAGTAATTCATGACAACTAGGGACGAATCTTAGTGTTTAAATAGGGGCCATGCCCACACCCCCTATCCCCTTAAATTTTTAAAAAATTTAAAATTATATGTACTAGTGGAAATTAAATTAGATAGATTTTTATTTCTTTTATAAAGTATACCATTTAATGTTAATAAATAATAAAACATAAATTAAATATAATAAAAAATAAACAAATTTATTGATATATTTATTATGTTTTTCTTTTGTTTCTGAAGAAAAAATAGGAAGTTAGAAACACTTATTCTTTCTATTCTTATTTCTTATACATTTTATTCCATTATTAAAGATTAAAATGGGTAACTCTTTTTTGTCTTACATGATAGTGAAATATTAGTTTAATAAATAATATTTTCATCTCACAATTTTTTGTATATTTATTATTTTATGAATATAGGAGGAAAAATTATGTATTATGTGTTTTTTCATAATCGTTTTTTAATTGTGGCTCAATTATCATAGTTTTTTTTAATAATTTGATCTCTCAATTTTTTATTAGATTTTGATAAATTACTTTTATTCTTAAGTTTTTTTAAATAGGAATATAGATAAAGAATAAAAGAATAAAGTCATTTTTTTAAATGATAAAAGGAAGATACCTAAGAAGATGAAAATGAAGACAAATTCTACTTCTTCACATATTTTGAATTCTTCACATATTTTGAAGCATGATACTAAGGATTCAGTTGTTGAATTAAAAGAACCTATGTAAGATTCAAAGAATTACAGGTGTAAGAGAGGAGTTTCATATTAAATCTTTGGAACATATATACATTTTTAGTATACTATTTTGGCCCTTTCAAAAACTTGTGGTCAAGATCCGCCACTAATGACAATAAAAAAAACCTTTGAATTCTACCACCAATGTTGTTTTCAAAAATGTTTTCAATAATCTATACCGAGTAAGCACCTAAATTCCATGTAAAGTCTCATATGTTATTGTAAAATTGAACGATTAGATTTTATTAACTTTATTTCAATGGCACATATCCTTAAATGACTCATTTGTTCAATACATCTCAACATAAGTTTATATATTCATCCCTAAATTCAATGATTATGTTATAAACATTAACTATGATTATATCGGCACACAAAAGCTGCAACTAAAATCAGTCCACTAAATAAGATTGATATGTTTATCAGATTAATTATTGCACATAAGGAATCAAGACAATTTGTTGAATAATCACATGTTCCCAAAACTATGAAGTTGTTTTTCTACTTATATTTTGTAAACGTATTTAGCACTATGACTAGGGGTCTCAAAACGGGTCACGCTGGACGGTTAAACTCGCTAACCCAATCCAAAAATGGTGGGTCAAGTTACATGTTTAAACCCGTAAGCCTGCATGAGCCTAACCTGCCTAGCTCGCTAGCCCGTCAAGCCCTAACACGGGCCAACCTGCACAACCTGCAACCCATTTTACATGTTTTAGTTCTTTTTTCTTTCTTCATTCAACCTCCACCAACAACGCAAATAGACACAACCTGACCCATGTTACCACACTAACGGTGGCGAGACTCATAATAACTACCCACTTCGAGCGAGATTGATGGCTACGTACATCACTAACAACTCTATTGAATCATTATTTTTGTGGCTTGTTTCTGGTTATGAACTTGTGATGGTTTACGATTTGGGATTCGTGGTTGTGATTATTTTGTGAAGGGGATTTTCGGTTGTGTTGATTTTTGTAGATTGTAGATAGCCCACCATTGTTATACGCAAGAAAGAACCTTTTCCTGTGTAATTTATTTCTTCTTCTTCTTTTGTGTGGCTTTGTTGGTGGTGACACATTGTTACGGGAGGCATGATGCATGGCCTTGAACAACGCATGAGAAGCGATGTTGTAGTTAGAGTTGAGTGGGCCTACGATGTCTGGGGCGCTGACTATAGAGCGATCGAGGGAGAATGACCTTGCTCTGACCCTTCTAGCGTGCATAATACTACGTTCTCACCTCCTCCCATTTTCTCATTTTTCTCCTTCACTACTTCAATTTCAAATCCCTTGCAAAAATTTCTCATCTTTTTCTATTTTGGGTTATGAAAGTTTAAGGCTTGTTTTGAATGTGATGTTGATGCAGTTCGATAGTGAACAACGGGAGTCTCTTAGAGGTGTGGTGCATGACCAAGAACAATGCTGAGATGCGACGTTGTAGAATAGCGCGGGCTAACTCGCTAACCAGCCTGTTAGCGGGACAAGTTCAAGTTTCCAACCTACTTTCAGATGTGGGGTTGGCCTTACCTTGTTTGATTTTGGCGGGCCAAAAACGAGGCGACTGACCCATTTTTACATTCTTAAGTATGCTATCATAAGCTACAAAAGATAATTTTACCAGCGTCTATATAATTACTTCATATGGATATATGCATATAACTTATAATATATGCCTTTATGCATGTGATAGTATTTACAATTTTTTCATCTCACATATTACCTATCATTTACACTTACTAGTATTCTTATATTACATATTGAAAATAACAAACAAACAACTAACACTACAAGAATTTCTTTAATTACTAACGAAACATTATCGATAATAACAAATCTGACGATAAATTCACATTTTAATTTACCAATGGATACTTCTGTCTGCACAAATTGTGTTAGTAAAATCCATCGAAAATTAGTAAATTATAATTACTGACAATCTCATTCTAGCGGTTGGTGACGTTGATGATCGCCAATGACACATAGGTGAAGGACGTCGACAAAAGTGATGATTATTAATAGAGTTATAAAATGAGGTGGAGGAAGAGGAAGAGGAAAAAGGAAGACAAATATAGGAAGAGGATGAGATCCCAAAGGATGAAAGTGACTTGGAGGTGATGGTGGTTGCGTCGCGGCCCGACGACGATGAGGGCGAAAAAGATGAAGAAATGAAGGAAAATTAAAGTGAAGAGGATGAGGAAGAAAAAAGACTCAATCACACATTTTACCGACGAATGTTACTGATAAATATCTACTGATGGACATTTTTTGATGAATTTGTGGTCGTTGGTACTTACTGATGAATTTCTGCATTTGTCCATAAAGTTTACCAACAACTACTTTATTGATAGATTTATGTCGGTATTCTGTTGACAAACACAATTTATTGATAAATTTGTACTACTATCGAGAGAATGTGCACATCAATATTATGCAATTTTCTTGTAGTATAAATAACAATATCTAAATATTTGCATGGCATAAGCCACCAATTATATTCCATATTAATAATATCTTTATCAATGGCTAAAAATTACAACATCAAAAAATACAATTCTAAATATCACTATTGTTGTTTGGAAAAATTTTTCTTAATTTACTATAATACAAATCTTCGACATACTTTTAACACAGTAACTCTACTAACAAGACCCATTTATCATTCAATCCAACAAAAAAGGTGTGGAAGCTATAACTAAAAATTAAACCTTCCACTTATTGCACTAAATGATGAACTTACCTTGGAGCAAGAACTTGTCATAATATTGTATGGAAAAATTTTGTCTATCATTTAATGCACAATTTTTCCAACACAAAGCACAACCTTTACCCTGTAACTAACCATCAAGCATGTAAATTCATTTATTAATGTGCACAACAACACAGATCTAAACAATAAACATAAGTTCGAACTTTCATGATCACACCTCACTAATTTCTCTTTGCACACCTTCTAAGATCAATTTATGTTTGAAATGCTTTTTGTTCCACCACACTGAACACAAATCTATATTCATCAAACTACAATTATATGGCATAAGTCTAAATCGGATATAGATATTTGTAAAACCCTTTCAAAACCATAATATCAAATTATAACCATCACGTTGTACCGATAAATTTACATTTTAAATCTAAGCTTTACATCTAGTGGCCATATTTAATGTATATTCCTTATGTGATTTTGATGAAAAAGTGGGAATGTGGGAGGAATTAATTAATGTAAAATTGGGAGAAGCATGTAGGCAATGGTGTGTGTTGGGAGATTTTAATGTAGTAAGAAAAATTAATGAAAGAAGGGGTCTAAATCCGACTAGAAACACTGAACTAAGAGAAGTGCAAGGTTTTAATAAGTTCATAGAATTTATGGAGTTGGTAGATGTACCATTGATAGGAGGGAAATATACTTGGTACAAGGAAAATGGAAAGGCCAAGAACAGAATAGATAGGGTTTTGGTTTCACTTGAATGGTTGGACTATTGGCCTAACAGTAAACAATATATTAAGGGAAGACTAGTATCGAACCACTGTGCCCTATTGCTTAAACCGATTATGATAGATTGGGGACCCAAACCTTTTAGAACCATGGACATTTGGAAATCTGACCCAACATTTAAGAAGGTGGTCAAACAATCCTAGGACTCTTATGTAGGCAACGATAACCCAATGATAGCCCTAAAGGAGAAACTAAAGAAGTTAAAATTTGACCTCAAATCATGGAACAAAGAGGTCTTTGGATTCATCGGCAAAAAAAAAAAAAAAAAAAACAGAACCTCCTCCTAGAACTTGGTGCTCTAGATATCATGGATGATGAAAGCAATTTAGAAGAAAATGATAAGGTGAGACGCTTGGAACTTCTAAGCGAGTTGAAGCTACTTTTACACAACGAAAGTGCAATACTAAATGAAAAAGCAAGGATGAAATGGTTAGAACAAGGGGACACTAACTCAAAGTACTTTCAATCTAGAATAAGATGGAAAAGGGTATCAAACAAACTAAAAGGGGTAGAACTGAATGGGACATGGTGTGAGGACCCAACGAAGGTAAGAGAGGAGGTAAGGCAAGTCTTTGAGGAAAGATTTTCAACACCTAAATTGTTTTGCATTAATCTCCAAAACATTTAGTTTCAAACCATATCCGAAGAAGATAACATGGAACTAACGAAGGAGATAGGGGATAAGGAAATAGAGGAGACGATAAATCAATGTGGAGAGACTAAAAGTCCTGGTCTAGATGGTTTTAACTTTATGTTTCTAAAGTACAACTGGGATACATTGAAGGATGATTTCAATCAAGCGGTTAGATGGTTCTTGAGAGAAAGGAAAATTCCAAAAGGTTGCAATGCGTCTTTTGTAACATCCTTAAGGAATATTACTAATATATAATAAATAAATTCTAAAATGAAATAAATCCCACATTTTATAAATAAACCATTTCCCAAAAATGCGAGAAATTCAAATCTTTTATACAATGCAATAAATACCGGAGTCCATAATTATAAAACCGATATAAAATTAAAATGGCTCCCGAAGGTTACATAATTATCTAAAAACTAAAATAGTAAACATATATACAAAAATCCCATGCTATCCCTCGCTCTGAATCTAAGCATCTCCTGGCCCACTTGTCAAATCATCTGCTCCCGAATAACAAGTTATTCGTTCATTGCCACACACACACAGAAAAGGTGAGCTATGCACAATATATAAACCAATACATGAAATAAAGATGCCACCCATCCCTAAAACAACATAAATAATATTTCATGCTTTTCAAAACCCAACCATGACCTCATAGTCCTTCATGAGTCATATGCATGAACTAGGTCTTGGGACTTCTTTGTGCTCCCACGAAACTAACTCATTCGTGGTCCAACCCTATGAGCCTATCCCGCTTATAGTCTTGCCCTACAGACTCCTCGTCTGTAGTAAAACATCCAAGTCTCACACTTAGACCCTGGCACGCATGCAATCACCATACTATGGACTCCTCGTCCAATAGTAGTCGACGGGAACATAACAGTTCCTTGCCCATCGTGCGCCCGACACATGCAATCACCATACTAAGGACTCCTCGCCCATTAGTAGCCGACGGGAACTCAACCAGTTTCGTGCCTATCATGTGTCCAACCACCAAGCACATCCCAGACCCCTATTGGACTTAGTCCTTCAAGCCCAAGCATCACACCACATGCATATACAACCTAAACTTGGTATAAACAACCAAAACACACTCACAAGCACATAGAAACATAGAAACTCGCATAAACTCGCTTAAGCTAGGGACCTCTCACCCAAGCTAGACCCTCAGCCTCGCTCAGGCTAATCCACCTCGCCCAAGCGAGTTTAAAATAGCAACAACAGCACGTTACCTCGCTTAGGCGAGATCCTCTCGCCCAAACACCCATTTCCATCTCGCCTGGGCTAAAATACAAGCAAAACACCACACATGACCACGACATCTCGCTTAGGTGAGGTCATCTCGCCTGGGCGAGACCCTGATTCGCTCAAAATCTAAAAACTCCTCGCCTGGACGAGAAGTCGCGCTCAACACGCGCAACTTCATCACAACCTCGCTTAGGCGAGCGTCTCTCGCCTGAGTGAGAAACAGGTCGCTCAACTCTAATACTGGGTCGCCTAGGCGAGATAGGCGAACCTGCACCCAACACAAGACCTTGCAACTCTCGCCTAGGCGAGAAGGGGTCGCTTGGGCGAAACTTGCAGAATTTCGCCACTGCTAACGCACCAGAAACACAACACCAATACCAATTTACAATACCTTCAGATTTCATTCATTATGTACCATCAATCAAACTTTAAAACACATTTTACACAAGTTTAAATCCCCAAAATGCATAAGCATAACCATGATTCAATAACAGTACTCGAAACCCTCATCACATTGCTTATTTCATACCCAAAAGACTTGACACCCACATTCTCTTCCAAATTATCATTTGCAGTATACTTTATACCAAAAAACCACAACACATAAAATCCCAATTGAGAGTAAAACGCAGGACTACAACTCAGATAAAATGCACATAATTCAGCACCCCTAACCTGGACGCCTTCGCTCAAAAGATGCAGATTTTTAGAATCCCTCCTTGATCAATAGACAACCTAGCTCCTCCTTTCAACAGCCTCAAATGCCCACCCTTTCACTCCAATTTCGTGCCCTTGCAAACCCCTAGAAAACTAACCTTCCAAAACCTCTTTTCTCTCTCCCAAGTTGCCTTTTAGATGTGCTTAAGGTGGGTTAATGAAAAAAAACGAAATTGGATTTATTGTAGGCTTAATTGCTATTCAAGACCATTAGTTGGTGGTTTTTCAGCCCCATTTTGGCTACCCCTTCTGCTAGGGTTCTCTCTAATTGTTCACATTCACTCTAAGCTAAACTTGGCAAAAATAAAGGTTAATTCTTGTCTATCAAGGTTTGAACCCGTGACCTTCCACTCATAAGACCAAAGCACAACCACTATTCCAATTCACATTTCGTGATAACTATTATAATCTTATAATCATGATATCAATCACTATTCACAAGTATATTATCAATCACTTGCACCTCATATGACTCCAACACATGATTTGGACTTGCAATTTATTTCCTCAACTGTAAGACGTGGAACACATTTTGGCTAAGTGAGGTGGTAGAGCAATCCCATACGTCGTCGTTCCTACCCTACGTGTAATCTAATAAGGTCCTATAAATCTCGGAGTCAAGTTCCTTGATTTAAGAACCCTTCCGATACCTGTTGTTGGAGTAACCCGGAGAAACACCTGGTCTCCTTCATCAAATTCAAGTGGTCGTCTCCTCTTATCAACATAAGACTTTTGCCTACTCTAAGTTGCACGCATCCGATCTTGGATTAGCTTGACTTTACTAGTCGTTTGTTGCAGAAACTCAGGACCCAGCATAAATGCTTCACCATCCTGATACCAACACAATGGAGTTCTACACATTCTTCCATACAATACTTCATAAGGCGCCATGCCAATACTAGAGTGGTAACTATTATTGTATGTGAACTCCACCAAAGGTAGGACATCATTCCAGTTTCCCATGTGATCTAACACACAAGACCTCAATAAGTCTTCTAAAGATTGAATGGTCCGCTCAGACTACATTAGTTTTGGTAAATTGGAGCCCTACTAAGGAGTTTGTTCCTAAGAGAAGTCTTAGGCAAGGAGACCCTATGGCTCCATTCTTATTCCTTATTGTAGCAGAGGGTTTAGTAGGGCTAGTAAGACAAGTTGTTAAGAAAGAATTATACACGGGATAAAAGTGGGTTCTAATGGAACTAATGTGGGGCTATTACAGTTTGCAGATGATACATTGTTCTTGTGTGAAACAAAAGCTCAAAATGCAAGGACATTAAAAGTTGTATTAAAGTGCTTCGAGTTGGCGTCTAGGCTAAGGGTTAATTTTTCCAAAACTAAAGTAGGAGGAATGGGCATGGACACATCTATGTTAAAAATCTTCTCGAAAACACTAAATTGCAAACATATGAAAATCCCGTTTGTGTACCTTGGAATGTTAATCGAGGGGAATCCAAGGCTCAAACAATTTTGGCAACCTATGACCGAGAAGGTCAAAACCCGATTATCTAATTGGAAGGGCAAACTTATTGGTATCACTGGTAGGGTATGCTTAATCAAATCAGTTTTATCTGCATTTCCATTATACTACCTATCTTTCTATAAATTGCCAAGATGTGTGAGCAATAAACTCTTAAAAATTCAAAGGAACTTTCTCTGGGGATGGGGTTCAGATGATAGTAAAATAATGTGGGTTAAATGGGAAAATATCTGCAAATCAAAGGAGGAAGAGGGCTTGGGCTTAAGAGACATTCAAAAAATTAATGGTGCACTCTTAGCAAAATGGAAATGAAGGTTAGGAATGGAGGATAACTGTCTTTGGAAACAGGTCCTGGAGTCTAAATATGGATCATGGAGGAACCTCGATGATCCCATCATGTTAAGATCTTCCTCAAGGTGGTGGATCAACATTCACAAGGTATGCGGTAACACGATGCAAGGACTTTGGTTTGATAAATGCTTTGAGTGGGTGGTAGGAGAAAGGGAAAGAGTTAAGTTCTGGGAAGACAAATGGGTAGGGGAAGAAACACTCGCGTATAGGTTTCCTAGGTTGTACTTGATATCAGAGTGTAAAGATAGAGTTATTGGGGAGGTCGAACATTGGGAAGAAAATGTTTGGACCTGGGACCTCACTTAGAGAAGATCTAGATTTGTTTGGGAGACTACAATAGAAGAACATTACTTTGTGTTATAAATGGCCAACAGTTATGTAAGGGCAACCCTGATACTTGGAAATGGAAAGGAGAAGTAGATGGGATATTTTCGGTAAAGGCATCTTATAATACGCTGCAAGGAATCGTTGAAATAGAAGGCAATAAAGACTTTAAACTGCTATGAAACACAAAAGTAATTCCAAAGGCTCAAATGCTAGGCTGGACGGTATTCTTAGACAGATTACCAACCAAGGCCAATCTACAAGCAATGGGGTCCATCCAAAATAAAGCCTTTGCGAACTGTGTTATGCATACGAAGAGAATGAAGAACATTTGTTCTTCTCATGTTCGGTGTCCCAAAAGGTGTGGAACATGTGCGATAGGTGGATGGGGGTGAGCATAGTGCACCACGTCAAAGCTAGGGCCAATTTTCAACACTTTCATCTCTTTGACTTGAATAGTAGGCAAAACTTAGTGTGGAAAGGAATGTGGCTAGCTATTATAGGGGAAATTTGGAAACATAGGAATGACGTAATTTTTAATCATAAGAAAATTAATCCAATAGAAATTTTTGATCAAGCACAAGTGACAACTTGGGTATGGACGAAACATAAGATCCCAACTGTGAAGTTCTCATATAGTGATTGGTACCTCTTCCCATATACATGTTTAAAATTTCTGTGATATAGTAATTTGTGTGTTCAAGTGTGATAGGAAAGCAAACACTGATTTCGAAGAAGAGGGCTCAAAGGAAACTATAAATGCAAAAGGGGAACTTGAAGAGGCAGCAAATATCATGCATACTCTGCACCACAAAGCTTTATCACGATAGAGATGGAAAATTGATTGTATTGGAGCCTTAAAACACTCGCACCATGAAGCTTTATCACGACAGAGATGGCAAAATGATTGTATTGGAGTCTCATATATGTCAGATGTATACCTAAGGGAGGCACACATACATCTATCACACTTCATTGGTGCATTATAATGTTGGATCACGAGGGTTTGATTTAGTTGATTTTTTGTTATAATGAAATTATGATGGTAAGTTAGAGCATCAATGTATATAACATTGTTTTTGTATATGGGTTAGAGCACCCCTCAAGTGCTCTCTTTAATTTTAATTCATTCTGTTAAAAAAAATGCTTTCAACTATTCAATTCAAGTATATAATTTTAATTACAACAATAACATGTTTTATTCGATATATATATATATATATATATATATATATATATATATATATATATATATATATTCCTGAAAATAATGGTGTACGTATTGAACAATTTAATCATAGTTTAATACTATTTTTTGTTTCTATATTTATTACAATGATTCAATATTTTATTTATTTATTTTTTTACTCAATCGGTCTATATATATTTTTCATTTAAAAAAACTCAATGTAATATTTTATGTTAAATCAACATTAATATTTCAGAATGAATGAGTGATATATGCTAATATAATCACTCACTCTATTTACATGTTTATTACTCATGAAAAAAATGACGTTAATGCTAATCTAGTAAAAAGTAAAACATTAAGTTTTTTATTTCTTAAATATACAGACGTTGAGGACTAGAAGAATCATTACTAATCAAAAATACTATTAATCCTTTACTTATTATTACAAACATTACTCTCCACAAGCCTATTACTAATTCAGTATTTTAATATATAATACATTAAATTTAATTTTTTATTTAACTTTTTTAAATAACATTATTAAAATTCTATTTAAAGAATATACCTCAAGATTGTATATAATTTTAACTTTGAAATATATTTTCACAATATATATATATATATATATATATATATATATATATATATATATATATATAATCTCGTACTAGTTATTAACAAAAAATAATGTTCAAACACGTTTAACATTTTCTTTAAATAAATAGTAAACACTACTATTTTAATCCCTAGCAAGTGCCAACTTAACAGATGCACAAATCAAAAGTAAATTGGTCAACATATTCTTTTAAAAAATTTATATATTGAAAATGATTTGAAATTTAAATATAATTATGAAATAAATAAAAAACCAAAATTTAACTAATCATTAATCTATCCCGGGAAGTGCTTTGTTGTGTGTAGTTATTGACCAGATATAGTAAAAGGTGTGTTTCATAAACTTTTCCAAAACTTGACCTTATGTTTTTTATTTCCCACTAATAGATTACTGAAAGATAGCTTTTGAATTATTGCAATTTTGCTTAGTGGTTTTGCACTGTTGTTTATAATGTGTGAAATATTCCACACAGAACTGGGTTTGGCACCTCTTATGATTTAACATTTCATGGAACCTTAATGCTTATCCAAGATCAACAACCATTACAAATGAATCTCTTTAGCTTTTTGCTTTTCGTAGGAAATTTCAAAAGGTGGAAGAAAACTAAAAATGGAAAAGCAAAGCCATTTTTGACAAAATTAAAGAGTGCTAATTATAAGTTGATGAGTGTATGTTATCATCTTCAATCACTCATTTACTCATAGTCATCACTGCTATTTAATTTGTCAGTAACATTATATTTCACAAATTTTTAACATCTTTAGGGCAATGTTTATACTTATATATATAGAGAGAAAAAGAGGTTTAATATCTAAAATTTATAAATCCTCAAAACATGTTGATAAGCCATAAAATTTAAGAATCAGAATTTTAAATAAGACCATATATTTAGAAGAATAAAATAAAAATTTAATATTATTAAAATGAGATTTTATACAATTTGTAACACGACAATAAAAGGAATAAATAGACTCCTAAAAGTGATATAACATACAAAAATTAAAACCTCATATAAAAATTGATTTTAAGATATAATTAAAGGCAATAAAATATCATAAATATTATATATATAATTGTTGTATGTGACATCAATTGTTCCGTGGCAAAGGCCAAGTGGACTGAGTGATAATCAAATCGTGACGTTTGGACAATGTTACACTCTTAAGTAGAAAAAGTTACGTCTTAAATAATAGCTATAGCTTTTGGCCTCATGATAAACGCTTGATCCTAACAATTATATATATATATATATATATATATATATATTTAAATTTTGAGAAGGAGAAAAAATATATTCCCTAAACTAATACTTAATCATTTACATTTTGATGTTTTTGAATATTTTGAGTAGGTCTACATAAACAATAGGTCAACACTTATTTTACCGGGAATATATAGGTATTGGTTTATAAGTTTCTTCCTTAAGAAGGTTTGGATTAAATGAAAAAGTTGGCACTCGTGGTTTGACTAATTGAAATGGCCACCAAAATATAGCTTAATTTTGTTTGATAATGGTGCACTACGTAGGAAGCACTTTCACACGGATATCTACAATACGAGGATTGGCTTAGAATTTAAGTTAGATATCCCACTTATGTCAATGCTGCCCATTAACTAAACTTTAGCAAGATCACAACCAAAAATAAATGCTACTACTTGCTATTATGTCATTTTTTTTAAAAAAGTTTTGATTAAGTTTTAAATCTTTTATAAGTTTGGGTTTATATTAAATTTATTGGATCTTTTTATATTTATAGAGTACTCAAAATTTTTATATTTGAGTAATTTTATAATTTAATTTTTGTTAATTAAATTATAAAATCGTTATTTTGTCCTGTCATCTTATTTTATTGTTTTCACGTATTAAGAAAAGTTAGATTTTGTACTTAATATAAAATAATATTAGAACAGTAAAAACCACTTATTATTTTATATTAACTTCAATTTTGGTTTATTATTAAAAAAACATCATATTTCTTATCATGTAGAGATAAGAAATCACATTAACAAAACATTATAACAATCATGAGATCTAGTTAAAAACTAGTTAAAAAATAACATGAGATTGAATTGAAAAATAGAAAATCTTTAAATACCCGATATAACAATTTTTTTAGAAAGCCAAATTTATAAAAAACTTAAAAGTCAATTATTTTTTTAAATATAAAAATTTGAGATAATAGATATATTATTTAATAAATTGTAGAATATTTTGAATATTAGTCTACCAAATCCATATTCACCAAATAAAAAACAAAAATATAAATCAAATCCCTCTGAAAGTTGCTTCCCTACTTTGAGTGCAAGTGGGGTCTTCTGGTCTTCCAACAATTTTAGAGTGAAAAACTTGGATTGAACTTTTCAACATACTACCTTATTCTTCACAAATCATATCCAACATTTACCCACCCATCACGTCCTTTAGACTCCATGAAACCTAAAATATATTACTTTTACTTTAGTATAAATTACATCCATACTCCTAATCTTAATTAGGTCAAACTAAGCCTGCAACACCATTCATTCCCTTTTCAATCTTTCCCACTTTTTAAATTTTTACTACACATTTTTCACTGCAAGCTAATCATAACTATCTCAATCTACAACTTTTCCACCGTATACATGTTTAAATATACGAAACACTATATAAGTATTTGTTTCTTAAAAAAAATTAAAACAAAACAAGGAAAATAAATAAATTTATGACCGTTAATTATTCTTTGTTTATTAAAGAAAAAAAGGTTTGTGAAATATGACAGAAAAGCAGAACACAAATGATTGGATGATATATAATAATGGCAGTTGAACATTCTACTAAGGTGATTAGGTCATGTCTTTAATTTTATTTATTTATTTTTTTTCATTTCCCTTCTTTGAGTTTCCAATGGAGATATGAAACAAATGGGTCCATGGTCGGTTGCATATTTTAATCATAAGCTTTGCTTTTGCATGAGTTGTGCTTTGTCTCTTCATTTATGTGTCCACCTGCAAACCTCAACTATGAGCATTAATATTTGAGAGCCAACACATCCCTTGCATGAGTTATCATCTTTCATGTTATTGGTGCTACCTTAATCATACAAATCATGTCCTTGTCTTTTACTCTTTAAAATAATTCACTTCCAGTTTCTCTCTTTTTTCCTCAACCATTTGTGACACAAGAATTTGGAAAGGATAAGGAATCATCTTTTGGAGTGTTTTAATGCATATTTATTGTGTACATAAAATCTGCTATTTTATCATTGGAAGCAAATAAGGATAACAATTTATATACATGTCATGATCCATTGCACTATTTTTAATGTCAAAAAGTATACTCCTAATTAGGTTAAGTATACGTCATTGTTAATCAATGTCTGAATTGAAAAGAAAAACAATTTTTTATTTCTCTTTACATAGTGCTTATACTATCCTCTCCAAGTAAATGTTATGATATGTGAAACAATTTAAAGGATACTTTTGAAGAAAATGAGAAACTTGATGAGAGACGAATATAACGAAGTGTTGCGTTGTCCAGTGTAAGATCATTATCAAACGAGTGGGGAAGAATATGCTTTATTAGAAAAAGTAATCTAAAAATTGGTGAAGATAAACACAAGAAATAACAGATGATTGTTCTCCAACATAAACTATATAGGGGTACTTTGATTATATAGTGTTCGATTCATCACCAACAAAAAGCTTTGAGTTAGAAAGGGTATGAAAGATGAACAATTATATGATCAAATGTGGATTAGCACAATCCAAGGTCTATGAAAACTTCCTAAAAGCATTGTTTTTCCATAGAGATTCGAAACTTTTAAATCACTTGGGGGAATACCTCATGGGAAAACATGAAACTAATTTTATTTTTTATCAGTTGTCATCCCTAAACTGATTCTCAAACAAAAAAAAAAAATCAATGAATAGGACTTTGTCTTAACTACTAATCCAAAATATATTATTATTGCAAGGTGCAAAATGGTTAAATAAGTATGGAATCTAAGTGTAAGATCTATATGATATATTAACACCCCTAAAATCAAGGAAAGATGATATTTATGATAACATAAATACGGAAAGATGATATTTAGTATATTTTGATCTTATCTTATTTGTTGTCATACTAACAACCTGTGAATACCCCTCATCACAATGAGTAACTTAACTAAATACTCATTCTTTACTCTTATACTCACAAAATACTCCTTATTAACTTGAATGTCAGAGTCTTTATATGTGGACTTCCTCTCTTGTGGTAGATTAGAGCTTACACCCACTCTAAAGATCAGACTAATTATCTTGAATCAACTAGGTAAATTTTCAGTAAGAACATTTGATGCCAACCGTAGGATCCATGATGTGATCCCAACAAGGCTCATCCGGCTTCATCAGTCCAGGTAAAATTGTATCCTGCCTCCACATTTTATACTATCATTACCTTGTGCAAAGATAGTCCATATCGTCTCACTCGTGCTACCATGAAAATTTATGGTTAAAATTTTGCAATCTCTTTGTGGAGTGTTATCTTGACACTCCATCTCTTTTCAACATTAATATTTTATTATAATAAGACATTTTATTTAAAATTTGTGGATAGTAGTTTCAAAACAATTTTTTCCTTTGCTTTGATAACACATGCCTCAATAAGAAGTTTCGATGGTGGTCACACTAACACTACAAGAAAAAGTGATATTATCTACCACAAAAATCCGTAGATAATGCACAAAATCCGTAGATAAAATAGATTTACCTACGGATTACTTACAGACAAAAATCCATAGATAAAATGGTCGTAGCTAAATTATCTACGGATAAATCCGTAGGTAATTATCTTGAAAGGTGTCAACAAAACTGTATAAATGAAGGTGTCAACAATACAACAACTTCCTTCATCATGTCTAACAGAAGCATACCAAAACAGACAACTTCTTTGAATCTGTTACCTTAATTAGAAGAGTATCGTCAAAAGTATCTTCATAGTCAAGATGAAGAAAGAAATCATTCTTTTCTTCCCACCTCTGCATGGGAAATGAGGGAAACACATGAGCCCAAATTAATAGTAAAATATGAATGGATGTGTATATTTTCCAAATACATTTCAACTTACAGCATCCTCATTATCTCAAATAAGCCCTTTCGATTTAGGCTCTTCTATTTCAGATATTAATTTCCAGCAAAAAAGCACATGAAGATGAAATCATCAATTATTCACTCAAGTTCAATGCGCTACAAGTTTTGGGAGGATTTTTCTATCTTCATGTCTAACTCAAGATACCCCTCAATAACCAAGTGTGCAAAAAGCATAGAGACCAAATGAATAAGAATATTTTTTAAACAAAAACTGTAGTTAAATTTCACAAAAAAATGAGAAAAAGAAAAATAATCTAAAATTGTTTGGCAGAACTATTTTATTAGAAGCATGGAAAATAATAAATAGTAAAGGTGAAAATCTGGAAGCAACTTTAAAACCCTTGTTTTTTTTAGCGGTAATGAGAAATAGGAGGAAAGAGAATGAGAAGGTCAAGAAGAAAATACAAGCAATCGAGAAATCTAGGCTTTTCAAACAATCTTTCTCCATTCCACCGAAGCTCTTACAGTTCCGCGTCAATGAGCCTCAAAGGGATGACGACGACACCCTTGACCATACCTACCACTTCTTCTGTGTTCTCTCCGACCCCAACTCTCTATCCGATCCTCTTTCGCTCTGAATCTATCGATACCAACAATGACCTCGAACAATATGACTCGAAAGCAGCCCTAGGAAAGATACAAAATGAAACATGAAAAAGTGAAAGATCCTGGAGCAGTGGCTTTAGGAAAGAGGAAATGAAGGAATTAGGGTTTAGAAGAGAGTCACTGTGTAACATCCTGTCAGGATATTACGGATTTATAAATAAATAAAAGAAATAAATAAAAACAGCGCATTTCATAATACCTCATTTTCCCAAAACGCGGGAAAATTTAAAACTTTATTAAACGATCAGATAAAGTTTATAACGTTTATTACAAAACCAAAGTCACAATATTATCAAGTCACCCATCAGGGTTTACAATTGTTTTCAAAAACAATAGATAAACATAAGAGTTCCCCAAGTCAAACCCCTCTCCGCGACTAAGCTGCACCAGAGCCACATGCATCATCAACATCTGCTCCCGTGTACCGCGTACACGATCATCGCCACACACACGCAGATAGGGTGAGCTTAGCAGATAAATCATATATATACAATGCTACAAACATATATATATATATATATATATATATATATATATATATATATATATATATCAATATGCATACATATCACAACACTTAACTTAACTTCCCACATTGCCCTATCCTTTTATTCCTGCAATCCGACCCCCAATCAGATTATTCGTGTTCTACATCGTCTAATGATTACCTCAAGGTGACCTGTTGCCATACTTATCGGCCACAACCGATAGAGCACGTGCGGGAAAACATGCTACAGATCATACACCACAACGCCAGGTAGAGTTCTCATATACGAACATAGTTTGTATCGTCCCAAGACTACCAAACTCGTCAGCCAACAACTGAGGAGGGCAATCTATCTGGACCCATCCGTACTGGCCACAACCAGCACACTCACACCGGTAACACTCGCCAACCCGAGCCACAACTCAAGAGATGCTATTCCGAGCCACAACTCAAGGAATATCACGTGCTTAACCCCTATCCCGAGCCACAACTCAAAGGATACGTTCCGAGCCACAACTCAAGGAACACCAGCAACCCCACCTTTAAAGCACCAAAAGACGCCTTGTAGATCATAAATACACATTCCAAATCAACACTGCAGCAGTATAAATCGCTTGGCGGGGGACACGTGCCACCAGGCGTTGCCAGCTCCCAGACCGCCTGGCGGGTGTCGCGTACCGCCAGGCGCACAGCACCACAAAATTCCCTTCACTGCAGGTACCGCCTGGCGGTATTACTCTCACCGCCAGGCGCCAACGTAGCAGTGGCTCACTGTTGCACCTATACCGCCTGGCGCCCAAAGGCCGACCACCAGGCGCTGCGCTGACAGACTCTTTCTATTTTCCTCTCTATCGCCTGGCGGAGTCATTCTCTCCCGCCAAGCGTTATACCAGAACAGATTGTATATGGCTTAACACATTTTAGTACTTCTAATGGTCCTTCATTCCCTTTCACGGACTTCTCCATTCCTTTCTCTATTCCCAAGTTTAATATTAAGGTGAATATTACCTATCATCATCATGGCTAATCCACTCATACTCACCCAAAACAGAAAGTTCATACCCAATAACCAAACCCTTAGTCCAGTTGACATGTGATTAACCATCTCAATCAATTATCCTATACTCGGCTGTCTCAAACTCATACCCATCCAACCTTAGTTGTGCCTCACACTTCATTCCTAATTAAAGCTTATTTTTCCCAGCCTCAAGATCCCCTTGGGGTTCTCCATCCTTTAACCTTCATGACTTGTTATCCCACTCAAAATGTATCCTAAAGAAACTTTATCATTGAATTACTCTCTATTATTGCGCGTTCATATTATTCTCGCATCTAACCCGAACCAGACGCACTCCAACGTTCCCTCAAGCCTCTGATTACCTCGTCGTCACCTGGCGGTGTCCTTTAGTCCGCCAGGCGGTACACCAGACCTAGAAAGAATCCAGGTTCTGTCACGTTCCCTCACTATTTTTTCCCATCCCCTTGCTGCGTTTTCCTGTCTAATATTCACTTAATTTACACTCTCATTCACTCGCACATAGACCCAAGTGTAATCCTTCCCTCAATCTATACCAAATTCTCTCTTACGATTTCAACATCAGCAAGTCTAACAGCAAGGTCTCTTGTACCTCCAACCCTAACACTGTTCCATTACTTATACATACCATTCAAGCCAAAAATCAACAAAATACCACTCGTATTGTCTTATAATTACCAATTCCCCCTTTTTCACCGATCAGAAACAGCCCAGATCACCCACAATACTGATTCGAGCCAAAAACCCCCTCGTGCCGCCTGGCAGTTCACTAGCCACCGCCAAGCGCTTCATCCAAACCCAAAAAAATGAAGATCTCCCATGCGTCGCCTGGCGGCCAGGTATGTGCCGCCAGGCCGTTCCTTCTCCAGGAACCCAGGATAGTACAAAAAGTATGTGCCGCCTGGCGGCTTTGAAGACTCGCCAGGCGGTTTATGGAAAATTTCCAGAAACGTGAAATTTTACAACTTTAGACTCAACAGAGGCATTCAAATAAGCAAGTGATCATACGTATATTCATGCACATATACAATAGCGAGTAAAACTCCCCTAACCTGGTTCTCCTTCGCTTAAGCTTGACAATTTGTAAGGTTCCCCTTTGATCACCCACCTTCCTTGCTTGCTCACTATTCAGCAACGCAACCCTCCCTCAAGTCTCACAACACTCAGATTTTCGTGCTCTCTCTCTAGTATGCTTCCCAACTTGTCAAACCTTAGCCCTTAACCTAATTTTCCTTTTTAAAGTGTGCCTAAACTAAGTGATTAATTCTCAAAACGAAAATGGCATTGAATAGGACATAATGTGCCATTCAACTCCCCCCTACGGCTGCCTTTCCAGCCTCCTTTGGAGGCCCACTCACTTAGGTTTCCTTCCCACCTTTCCATATTCAAGTCAAAACCAAAAATGCCAAAAATATAAAGTTTAATGTAAGTTCTCCAAGACTTGAACCCATAACCATGCAATCACCAAATCAATATCAAACCATTTAACCAATTCATAGTTCATGCTAGAAATCACAATTCAATCACCATATTAGACCATAACACGATTCCATAATTTAAATAGTAAAACATTAACACAAAAGTTAGCATACATAGAACTCGAACCCAAGTCCTCTCACACAAACCAAGTACTCTCAACCATATGAGCTAGTACTTTTTCACGTCATATGAACCATAATTTAATGTCATAATTATTTCCCCTCCCGCATTTATTAATTAATTAATTATTTAATTAATTAAATTCTACGGGTCTTACACACTGAGTCCAAGTGTAGGTGAGTGTTAAAAAATGAATGGGGTTTTTAGTTTGGGTAAAAAATAAAATTTGAGTGAGAGGGAGAATAGAAACTCAAAGGAACTTTCAAAATAAATTAAAATAAGTTACATTTGCCTACATATCAAAATCGGTAGGTAAATATCTGTATGTAATATTCAGTTTATGTATGGATCATAATAGGTAGGTAACATCTGTATGTAATGTTCAGTTTACCTACCGATTATGAGCGGTAGGTAATATCCATATATAATGTTCAATTTACCTACGAATTTATATCCGTATGTAATAATTAGTAGGTAAATCATGATTTTCTTGTAGTGTAAGAAGAAGTGAGCCCAGGAGCACTCTGGTTCAAAGGATGTGAAATAGTTTTTATAGCTAGTCAGTGCCACCCTTGGATCAAACACTGTTAGATTCTCCGTGGTGACCCCCTAACAATGCTCCACCTCACCTCCAATTGGGACGATGAGCGAGCTTAGACAATGGAATTCGTTTAACCATATGTAACTTACTTCAACTAAGCTTGGATGGCAACATATCCGCAAATTAATACAATACAACTTTGGATTGAAACACATACATTAAGTACTTAAAAGGGTTAGGAGCAACACATAAGTTCAGATGAAAATCCATTTGAGAATCATCTAATAATTGATTATCTCACAATATGTCAAACTCAATTGACTTTTATTATAATCACATAGCTTTCTGATAAATGTTGGGCAAGTGCACCAATCATTAACGTAGTAATAAAATATTTTCCTCTAGGATTGACTCGTTGAATACTAGATTCCTAATTTACGTAATTTTGAACAATTGAGATTTAATAGAATGACAAGCATAAAATTATGACAAAAACTTCAATCAATATAAGAACTGTTAGAGGATTAATTTCATACTCTTTCCTATAGAATTTTATTCCTTTCAATTGATGCGAGAAATGTAATTATCCACTCGAGTTTATTCAGACCTGTTTTACCCTTAATCCCTTAGATATGTATTCATTGAATTCGAACCCCCAATCCCTTAGGTCAATTACAAAAATTCAATAGAATCATGAAGAACAATAATCATCTTTATTGTAAACTAATTAGATATGCTCAATTTTCCAATTGTGACAAAATCTAACTTGTTCAATTTATAATCGCAAACAATCCCTAATTTACCAATTGTGAAATTACTCATAGAATAAACAATAGAACCATAAACAGAACATTGAGATAAATCACATTAACAAAACATTAAATGTAAAGAATATAAACTATAATCCAGAGTATTACATCAATCCTCCAACAAAAGGGGAAAATTAGTTCTGCATAATGTAGAAAAATGCGAAAAAGCTAAGAATTACGGAAGAAGAAAAAGATGATGATGAAGAGAGACCCCCTTTTCTCGTAAACAATTCTCTCTCTCTTTATCATTTCCATGTTTATTCCTTTTGCTGAAGTGGTTACCTCTCTTCCTTAATTGTTTGTCCCCTTTTCCTTTTTGTTTTTGTTTTTCTTTTAAATCCTTGTCAGTCCAAGTAAGATTAACATTGCTCACTGAAAAATTCACAGGCCACCTATGAAACCTATGAAACTCGCTGTTTTGAATCCTGCATCTTTAAAGCTAAATCCATAGGTTGTGAAAAAAATCCACTAGACACCTATGGAACTCACTGTTTTGAATCATGCACTTTTGACACTAACTTCCTCCATACTATGATTGCACATCTCAAAACACCTATTTACACAAACAATACACAAATCCAAATGTATGATCTGAAACAAATATAATGCATGATGAAATCATTCCAATGATATAAAAATCAATAAAAATGGCCTAAACTAATGCATGAATGCATATGCATTTTATATGCTCATCACTTTCTTTATCTCAAATGCAGAGTTCGCACATTCGGTGCTCCACATAGTTAAACTCTCATAAGTATTCAGGGTTTGTATGCTCTTTTTAGAATGGTTAGTATGGTTCATATAACTACTCAGATGAAGCTTCTTATTTTACTCAAATGGAGTATAATATTTTATTCTTGACTTTGAAGTCTAAAATTTTTTCATTAGAGTCGAGGAAGTATAGTTACAAAAGAACTGTTTTTAGTAGAGGAAAACATTTGTTAAACATAAGATTATGTTATTGCCCCATGATGAATGATGAAAGTTTTCTAAAGCGAGAAAAGTAGCATACAAAAACTAGAAGAAGAAAGATAAAGATGATCAAGGGTAAATGAAAATATTGTGAAAATATTATAAACTAAAAATTGGACTATATATTACTTGGTTGCAAAAGTGAAAAAGTCATTAATATTTAATGTGAGTGTTTCTTAAAAATCTCATATAAGAGATTTAAGGTACTAAAATGTGGCTTCAAAACGGCATAATTATTGGGTCATTTAGAGAGGATTCAAAAGTAAAGATTTGTTTGAAGAAGTTGTTCAAGCAATAATTGATGTATTGATAATGAAGATAATGTGAATTTCTCTTTTGAATAATCAAAGATGATAGGTAAAAATGGAAACATTTACGTAAATGAGAAGTCAATTCTAAAATACAAGGTTTATTTATATTTTGTAATTAATTTTTTAGTGATGATATACATTATATTTGTTATTGATGATAGGTAAAGGTAGAAACATTTATGTGAATGGGAAGTTAATTCTAAAATATAAGATTTATTAATATTTTACAGTTAATTTGTTAATGATAATAAATATATTTATTTTTTATTGAAGATAGGTAGAGATGAAAAAAATTATTTGAATGCGAGATCCATCCTAAAATATAAGATTTATTAATATTTAATAATTAATTTGTTAATGATAATAAACAACACCTTACAAAAGAAACCTTTTAGAAATATCTGTAAGGAAAAAAAGGCATTGAAATTGAATATAGTCATATATATCAAAAAGAAAATAAATAACGTTATTATTTGAATAAATTATAGAAGTATAAAAAAAAAAAGAGGTTTTTCGTCAAGCAAATTAAAAAGGAAGTTATATGTTCGTAATCAATACAAGAAGACATTTCAAATACATAAAATTGTTATAGTTGGAAAGTTTTAGAAGGTAAAAAAAATATTACTTACAAAAATTTGTAAAAAGCCACGAAAATTGCAAATAACAAAATAGGATTAATGTTCTCATTAACCAAATTCTTGAATTCAGAAGTTTTTACTTCTTTTAATTGTTTCTTGTTTTACTTAATCGGCAAATAACTTTATGATTTTTTTGCCTTCTTTATTATGTTTAACTCTTTAAGGTTTATACTATGTAAGTATTTATCTTTTAACTTTTACTCAAATTATACTCTAATTCTTAATTCTAGTTTTTCTTTATTTTCTCAAATTTTCTTTTATATCAATTTCACTTTCAAGAATTATTATACAACTCACATCTTAATTTAAAATTTAAACAGTTTTTATAAAATAAATTTAAAAATTAGTGTTGGTAGAATTTAATTTCTTTAACATATTCATTTTTAAATAAATCATATTAAATTTATAAATATTTGATTTATGTTTTTAGTTTATTCAAATTAAAAACGCTTTAGGGTTGTTAGACAAAATAAAAAGAACTTACATTTTTTTTTGTATTTTTTTTATTGACTAATTGATTACTTTTTTTATATCAATTTTCATCTATCGAAAACAAATATTAATGTGTCAGCCCATCTAATATTTCTTTCTCCATGAAAAGTGGTGGTTAGTCAAGAATGAATATATTAATTTGTTTCGTTTTTTCGTAAACATTTTTTTTAAATGATTATAGTTATTAAAAAAATTAAGAATGCGATTAATTGAGATCAAGTTGAATAAAATTAATTTAAATATTTAAATTCTTTCTTCAAATTGTACTTAATGACATTTATAGAGACTCCAACTAGAGATCTCCTCCCCTTTCATATTTAAGACTTTAAAAATTAATATTTATAAGAAAAACTAGAAAATTTGGTTATCCTTTACAAAGTCAATGTTGCTAATATAATTTTGAAAATCACATCATTATATTCAATGATATAAATATATAGTATAATGTAAAGCAAAGAAGAAGAAGGAATTCTGCATAATAAAATTCAAATTAAAAAACACTCTAATAAATATGAAGAATAAATTATTTCTAAAAACTCAAAATATAATGTTAAATGAATCATAATATTTGCACTTACAATTTTATTCTTACAAATTAAATTTCAACTTACTATTTTACTTATAAAACATTTTAATGGTATATTTTCAAATTATAAATTCTTATAATTTAAAAAGAGTTAATTCAAATTTAATATTAATATATATTATAGATATAATTAGAAAGATATAATAATTAGGTATAGAAAGAAAATTGAATTTGTGATTGTTTGAATTGAATTGTCTGAAACCGAATCTGCTGACCTGTAATATGAACAGGTGGTGTTTGGTAATTAAAATAGCAAGAGTTTGGTTGGTGGAATTGAAAAAAGAGGGTTTGTTTTGGAAAAAAGTTGAGGACTCTCGTACTCTCATTTATTAATTATAATAATGAAAAGTGTACTTCCCTCGTGCATACTCATAATTGGGGTACCCCACTTTAGGGGACAGTGTTTATCAATGTGGCATTCCTGTCCTGTCCCTTTTAGGTCTCAGTCCCATTTGTTGCCCTCCAAAGTCCCACATCGGAACCAAAAGGCATGCAATTGCCCCCTATCAGTGTGCCATATCAACCCTCACATACCCATAAATAAATGAATTTAATGAAGCAATGAATCACCACCACACCATTTTCTTTGACTTCTCTCTCTCTCTCTCTCTCTCTCAACTCTTCCTTCATCATGAGTGACTGCTGAGGTTTGAAGTCTTCAAGAAATGAAATCATTAAAACTTAGACCAATCCACACATTTCAAACTCTCTTCCTCTTTCTCTAAACCACTCCTTATCATCACCATTACCCATACCTACCTAACTCTAATTAATCCACCTATTTAATTTTGCACCCACATTTGAAACTTTCAATTAATTAGGGTAACCATTTTCAACTTTCTTCTACTTCTGCAACTAATACTACTATGTGCAAATTATTATTATTATTTTTTATCTTATTAAGAAGAAGTAGAACATAGAAAAAAAAAGGTATCATTTCCCTTTCTCTTTCTCTTTGATTGATATTTATCTTCTTCTTCACTGTCTAAAATTTTCATCTCTCTTCTTTCTGATTTCACCATGGATAAAACCCGAGAAAGAAGGAATAATACATGGAGATCCAAACAAGAAAAAACAAAACCCAATTATCCAAATTCTATATAAGAAAACAAAATAAAAGTGAAAACTATGAGCCTCTCAGAACTATATACAAAATTCAAATCAATTTTCCAAGCCTGGACTCAGTAATACTCTACTAGTCTTGAACTGCATATTTTCAAGATGATGGGGATTGGTGTTGTTGGCTGGTGTGGACAAATGGATGAAACCTGGGTTTACCAAATGGGAACCCAATGGGTTTGGAGGGTGAATCATTGTTGCTGGCACTGCTTTTCACAATGGCCATGGCTCCTGAATTTGCATTCATGGTGGCATTAGGAGCACTGAGAGAGGAGCATGTGGATGTGGAATTTGTGGCCACACGTTCACAAGAAGGACACATGGTCAAAGTTGTGGCTGGTAATTGCATGTAGAACGGGTTTGAACTCTTCAAAGCCCTCAATTCTTGAAGCTCCTTGTGAAGTCTTCTATTCTCTTCTGTTAGTGTCTCACAACACCTTTTTAAGTACTCACAATCCACTTCTGTTTGCTTCAACTTCGTCCTGCATGTACACACAAACATAAAAACATCATATTTCTAACCAAAAGCCATAAAACAAAATTGAAACTGATATGAAGTTCTAACATTAAATACAAACAACACAAACAGTGGACTAGAACATGTATTTATGATGTCGTCGTACCTTGCCCTTCGGTTTTGAAACCACACTTCTACTTGGCGAGGTCGTAGATTGAGTTGTTTAGCAAGAGCAAGCTTTTGTTTCTGCATCGCAAAATTACGCGTCCAACACTATTATTAGTACTAAACACCGAAACAAAAATCATTAAAGGACAAAGACTTTTGTACAAATTTCATATAGTTTTATTATCCGGACCAATTTTCGTATGACATGTTTCTTAAATTAGAAAAAAGAAAAACTCAGTCGGATAAAAATGGATCAAAAACTATGATTGAATCTCAACAATTTCTGACACTCACAGGATTAAGAGTGTTGTGTTCTTTGAAACTCTCTTCAAGGAACGCAGATTGTTCCTTGGAGAGTCTGAGTTTCTTTCTGGCGTTTCCGCCGCCGCTACCGTTGTTATCGTCCTCATCGCTGGCTCTTGAAGAGGCCCTTTGATCATAAGCTTCACCCTCGTAGTTCCTTTTGTAGAAACTCCCTCCTCTGTTGTATATGCAGAGATCCATTTGAAACGACGAAGCTGCGCTGTTCGGAGATGATGACAGCGCCGCCACCTCCTCCGCCTCATCCTCCGCCTGCGGCGGCTGCGCGTTCACGTCCAACCCCCTGGAAGAACCTCCCAACTCAGATGACAAACTCCCTGCACGTGTCCACACGAGACCCATAAGCCATCAACGAAACTCAGATAATACCATATAATAGGACAAAAATTCATATCCAATGGTGGAGCAGTTTATCTTCCAATCAAATTGAAGTTTCAGAGTTTCATTCAGATAATCTTTTAACGTAAGTAAATCCTTATCACACATTGCTGAAGTAAAAACTGTAAAAAAGAAACCGTACGGATAAATGTATAACACTGTATTTAATTGATGTCTTTGTTTTTCATAGAATGAAAGGAAGGGATTTGGGTCGTGTAAAAAACAATCAGAAAACTTGCTGGGTGGGTAAAAGTGAAAAAAGTGGATCTTTACCGTTTTCAGAAGGAGGGTGCCATGGGAGATAGAGTTGAGGGAGAAGATCGAGCTGATGCAGAACTGGGTTGGGTTCGGAAGGATCTTCTGTTGTGTGAGTGTTGTTGCTCTTCTTTGGCTTTGTTTCTTGTTCTTCTTCTTCTTCAAAATCTTCTTGTTCATCTTGGTGATCCTTTTGTGCAGTGATGACTGGCCCAATTGATAACGTGGTGCTGAAGCCTAACCCCAGTTGGTTGGAGGCTTCACGAGGCTTTTCCATGAAACCAAGCAAAGGCCTTGAAGAGTCTCCTAAGCTCAAACCAAGTTCCATGATCTCCTACTCTGCATAGGCCAAGTGAAGAGAGATAGATATAAAGAGAGAGAGAGAGAGAGAAGGGTGTGGTTTGGACTGAGAATTAAGGAAGAAGAGTTTTGAAAGAGAAGAGTCTTTATAATCAAAGAGAGAGAGAGAGATAGAGAGAGAAAACTACGTGATCATAGGATGACCGAAATGGTCACCTTTCAAAAAAGAAATAAAAAAAAAAGTATTTATATTTAGTGGGTCTTCTCTCTTTTTCTTTTGTGTTGAAGTTTTTTGGAATTTAAAAATGCGAAATTTAAAAACCTGTGCAAGGGAAAAGGGTGTTTGACCGACAAAGGTTACGAAGGTTGACAAACACACGTGAAACCCTATTTTGAAGATATAGAGATACTGGAATGCTAGTCCTAGATAGAAGGCATTAGATGATGCATGATGGGTGGTGTGAGTTAGTAGATTTTGATGGAATCAATCACACGACAACATTATTCCTCGAAAGAATTATGCTTGGCGCGTGAGCATCATGTAGGTTAGGTGTGGGCATGGGTAGTGGCATTCATTCATCATATTCATTCATTGATTGAATGATTTTGGTTGGGGCTATGGCATGATGTTCTGCGACTGTGATGAGGTTGGGATTTGGGAGTGGTTTAATCTTTTGTTGTCTCAAAAGTTGTGTGGTGTTGTGTTGTGTTGTTTTGTGTCATGTGTGTGTGGGTACATGAATGATATTATTCAGTGATGAATATGAATGATGATGATGATGATGATGCATTTGGCATGACTTTAGAGGGATTGTTGTCATTAAGGCTTGGCCACCCACCACCCACCACCCACCTGCTCCTCCTCTTGGGAGAGCCCACAGTGTCTGCAAATTTTTCCAACACCCGAGTGAAGTGAACAGCGTAACGATATGTTCGGAAACGGATCAACCCATGTGGCTCTGGAAGCAAAAAAATTTTCCCGGAAAATGAGAGGGAAAATGACGTTATAACGATCGTTGTTGTTTGATGGGGACATCATTGCCATTTCATACACCTCTTCCTAACAATGAGGGATGGGAATAATCCTACAGTTTACACCATTCTCACACTCACTCAGTGTCAAATATCATTACTGTTATAACTTTTTCCTCATTATTTTTCTTTTAAATTTTCGATTAATAATATGTTACAAGAAGTGTTTTCTTAACATTTCTCATCTGAGGGATTCGAGGATTATTCGTGTGATGTGTGTTGGATAAGTTAACACATTTAACACAAGAGACTCAAATTTATTTGGTTTAATGATGAATATATATTTTTGCATCTTATATTTTCATTTAAATCAGATAAACTCAAATTTTGAAATGTAAAAATAATATAATAAAACAAGTGTGATTTTTTTTTTTTTTAAATTATGAATTGTGATTGAACTGATGAGAGGAAGGATAAATAGAAGAAAATGAGAGGGAGAAAAAAAAAATGCTTGTCGGAGATAAGTTCCTTGGCGTTCTAAAGGCACGCACGCACGCACGCAATGAATTGTGGGAACATTTGTAACGTCATAAGTTGGTGGTGGGCACTAAAAACCCACCCATATTATTAGGGCTTAACTTATATATACTTTCTAATAAGAAATGAAATCTAAGTGTATTTATTTTGTTAAATTATATTAAAATTCAGGATTAAATTAGTTTTTACTTTTGGAAAAAGGAACTAATTTTAATATTGTTTTTTCTTAATGTTTTTTGTTTAGTTTTTCATTATTCTAATAAAATTTTAGTTCATTGTTTTTTATCCTTATAAAATTAGTTAATTTTAGTTTTAGTTTCTATAAAATGTTTGGTTTGTAGTTCTCATTCCATAATATTGTTTCTAATTGTTATTTTGAAATAGATAAAAGTATTTTTAAATTTGAAAAAAAATAAAGTATTTCTATGAATGGAAATTGGTATATTTATTAAAAATTGGAGGGATATGTTTTAAAGTTAATTAAGGATGAAAAATGAAAGCGTATTTTAATAAGTTAATATTTGTTTTATCTTGAATTGAAGGGGGGGGACAAAGTGTGTTGATGAGTGTCGGAGAGAATATTAGGGAAATAATGGTATTATTGATATCTGATTCTGATATGAATAATAATAATAATAATAAGTGAATGTGTATTGTTTGAATGAGAGCAGAGGTAATTGGCCCTTTGACAGTGAAACTACTGATCCCTGAACCCAATGTTGAGCACCACTCAGAAACAATAATGCAAAGTATGTTTTATCCTCAACTAAAACAAAGAACAACCTTCTCACTTGTTTTTTTTTTTTTTTTTTTACAGAGTTTAAGTCATTTTTATACCCCATATAAATACAATTAAACTATATATATGATTAAAATATAATATATACAAGAAGTATGAGTAATTAATTTTACTTTTTAACTTAAATGTTATTACTTTAGTATAATATTGGAAGTGATTTTTTTCACATTCATCTTAACAATGTTTCATTTTTTTTATTGATGTTATAAATGAAAACTCTAATGTTTTATGATCAACTATTTCTAGTAGTGTAAATTTAGATATTGATTATTTTTTCAATGATTTAGTTCTAGTAGTGTAAATTTGATATTCTCTTTTGCGTGAATATTTGATGTTCGGATCAACATAAAGAAGTATATTAAAAATCTTACATTAATCATAAATTTAACTAAATTATAATACATAAGTGAAGCGTAATCATCGTCTTTCTGAATTAATTTTCAGACACTGATACTTATCTTTATGAAATGAAATTCGTCCTATATTTGCACTTTAAAATGTTTTACATATATATAATGTAAAAATTGTAAAATAAAGGGTTGATTCTGACAGTTTCATTGTTTTTTTTTTAAATAATAAATATTCCAACAAAATATGAAAACTATACATAAACATAAACTACGTAAATACTATACCACGTATCAAAGTATAAAAAGAATGAAAACTTTGTTTGGGATTCATAAATATGTTCCTAATACAAGATGCGTATTTTTTTTTTCACATTTAGTGAGAATTTTTCCTTCAATAGTTGCAGATATTCTGGGAAAATCTTCTTATCGTTATCTTCAGACATTTCACTTTCTGGAATGACCTTCTATGCATTGGACACCAATAAATCTCTTGAATAACCTTTTCGTTTTATCTATTTCCCTTTATTTTATCAATGGAGAATTTTCCAATTTCTTAGTCACTAATATTAGAAATTGACAGTATAAAAGAAAAAAAAAATGAGATTCACAAATAGATTTATCATGGTGATTGATGAGTATGTATATATATATATATAAAATCTAAAAAAATTTCTTTTAAATTTTAACATATATTACATATTTAGTACACTTAATTATTTGAAGATTTATTGTTCATTAAATTTATTATTTTACTCTAGACTGTTATTAAATTATCTGTTAAGAAATGTATATAATTTGATGTGAAAGATATGTTAAAAATTGTACATAAATTAAAAATAGGGTTAAATATGTTTTTGGTCTCTCAAGTTTCAGTGAAATTTGAAATTAGTCCCTCTTTGAAACTTTATACCAATTTAATCATTCATATTTAAAAATGCATGAATTTAGTCATTTTAACTAAATTCACACATTTCTAAAGATTAAAGACTAAATCGATATAAAATTTTGAAAATGGACTAATTTTAAAATTCAGAGGAACAAAATATATATTTAACCCTTAAAAATATAATAGATTTGCAAAGCACATCGTATAAACAAACAATTGGAATAAAGTTTCAATACTACTATGAAAAAAAATGTTAAAAATGAAATGAGTATTGATTGATGAAGCATATTTTGGATGTGGAACAATATCCAAAAAAATTATTCTGAGCATGCGCTGAAATCCACTATTGATTGGAATAATTGCAAAGAATTGAAATGATGGTACGTTTTTCTTTTGATGTAATAGTATTTATTGGTCACTTTGATGTTGCCATATTTAAAATGGAAACATGATGAGTTGCGTCTAAAACTGCCTACCAACTACCAAATGCAAGAAAAATAATATAAGAAATGAATATATTCTTAGGGTTCAATGTCAAGTGCCCCACATTTCAATTCTTTGCAGAAACAACTTCATCATATTGAATTATTTATACTACATTTGGTTCCTCCGACACATATCATGCTCATGTCTTCAATCAATATTGACCAAAAACACATTTATGGAAGATAATAAGTACTTCACTGATCATGAATCATCATCATAACATCATGTATCCATACCCCACACTATACCATACCTTTCTTAATAATCGCAAACTTCGACAACAAAACCTTTTAATTCATCTACCTTAATAACAAAATCTATAGTAACATTGTTTTAAAACCCTCTTCATGTAAAATATATACTTTTTTTTTCTTTTGTTTTTTTGGGTTTTAGCAATATTTTTGCGTAGTATATTCGGTGTACAATCGAGTAAAAGCATCTAATGTTACCTTAAAACAAAGAATAAAAGCATCTAATAAAAGGAAATGTGCCAAAACTCTTTTTTGGGGGACAAAGATAAAAACTTATATTCTTTTCGAATGGATTAGTTATTTTTCGGTTAAAGCTTAAGCAACTTTCATACGGGAGAATTATTATCAACCTCAAAATTCTCAAAGGAGTATTTTACACATTTATCTAACCAAGATATTATAACAATATTTCTTTTTAATAAACAACTATATTAAGGTAAGAAAAATGTGTGATGTGGAAAAGGAATCCGATGGGATTTAAAGGAGCAAAGGAGGGGATGTTGTAAAAAAGAGAAATAAAATAATTAGATCATAAATAAAGAGTGATGTAAAATGTTAATTATAAGGGAAATGAGGACGCGATATGAAAAAGTGTAAGTAATATGAGAGTTTTAATTACTAAGACGAGGAGTGAAGATAAGGGAGGTGAGGAAGAAAGTGATTTGAAAAAAAAATATTGATTTTGTTTGCTTATAAGAAATAAAATTAGAGTTGGTAAAACGAGAAATATATATTATAAATTGGGAGGTATTAAGGAAGTATAGTAGGATTTTAAGACAATAAAAAGAAAAGAGAAAAGAAGGGAAAAAGATGGATATGTTGGAAGAGGTCAAGAAACAAAAGAGTTTAATAAATTCATAAAGGAAATGGAACTCCCTTTGATTGGTTTTAAATTTATTTGATATAGAACCAAAGGATGATCCAAATTAGGATTGAAAAATTCTTGATATTACATGAAAGACTAAATAAGTGGCAAGATAGTCCACAATATGATGAAAATAGGTGTTTGTTGGGTCATTGCTAACTAGGTTAAAGGTTTCTAATAAGGACTAAGGACCTATACCTTTAAAAAGCTTAACTTGTTGGTTCATAAATCATAATTTCAAGGATTTTGTAAATACAAGTAGAGAGAAATACGAACTACAAGGTTAGGATATTTTATTTTGAAGGAATGACTAAAGAGGATGAAAGTGATCTTAAGAAGTAAAACAAATTCAATAACATACCAAGTGACATGCAAAAACAAGTGGAGAAAATAAATGCATTATACATTAAAGATGAGAGTAGAGGGAGAGAAAAGGAATTTGGAAGCTAACAAAGAGGAATAAAACCATTCTCCATAAAAAAATAGAGAATCAAATGGATAAAAAAGGGAGATGTCAACACAAGCTACTTTCATGAAATGGTAAATTGGAAGAGGACTTCCAATACAATACAAGGAATTTGGAACAAAAAAGGAGTATGGTTGGAAGAACCTAGAATTGCCAAGAAAGATGTCAAGAGGTATTTTAAGAGTATTTTCTTAGAGGATGAGTGGGACAAATCATATTTGGATGCCATAGCTTTTAACAAAATTAATGAGGAAAATATAAGAAGTTTACAATTAAATTTAAGGAGGGAGATCGAATAGGTGGTGTGTGAATGTAAAATAAAAATCCTAGCCTGATGGTTTCAATTTCTTATTCATCAAATGTTATGCTTATGGAAAACTATCAAAATAGATATTTTTGAAGATGTTGTTTGATTTCCACAAGGATACCACTATTACAAAAGGTCCCATCCAAAAAGTGGGAGAATATGTATCAATATCCCTCAATTAATACGATCCTATTGAAGAAAGAGTATGATCGCTTTTGAATTTGAAATCATCAAGAAGCACAACAAAAATAAATAAGAGAAGAACACAAGATAAGGATGCCACAATCTAACATACTGATAAGTCAAGTGAAGATTCACCACAGGTATGTTAATCTTTGATAAGAATCAAAGTTCTGATCCAAGAACCAAGAGAATTCTCTCTCAAATAATGCAAATGCATATAATATGACTCAAAACTGTTTACATTAATTTTTGGTACCTCTATTTATACTCACATAAATTTAAGAAAACCTAGAAACTCTAAAAGAAAGCCCAAACCCAAAAACATAAAACATCAACTAATTTCTAGAAGAAAGCCCAAAACCCAAAAAAGTAGAAATGTAAATTAATTTTTTCTAATAATTATTCTTCAAATGTGCTCACGATCTTCATGTTCTTTAAGTTTCCTCTTCCATGCAACATTATAAGCTTCAAGGAGACGTGTTTTGATTTTTGACCTTGTCATATATGCTTTGAATTACAAATGTTCTTCCTAAAATTTTTCTTATATATCTTATGAAATTGCAACGACTAGGACTAATTAATAGGCATGATAAACAAAGTAGTAAATATGATATATATATGTGTATAATCTAAATTAACATAGAAAACTTGTCATTCTATACAACGTCAAATTGAATTATTAGGACTACTTCATATCGATCTAGCTGATTTAAAACAAACCATATCTAGAGGTGGTAAAAATTATTTTGTAAGTTTTTTGATGATTATTCTAGTTACACCAAAGTATACTTAATCAAACATAAGTTGAAGCATTTGATGTGTTTTTAATTTATAAAACGGAAGTAGAAAACCAATTGAATAAGAAAATTAAGAGGATTAGATCAGATAAAGGTGGCGATTATGTATTGTTTGATGGTTATTGTGTTAGAGAAGGTATTATCCATGAAATAAACCAACCACATTCACCTGAGTCTAATGTAGTAGCTAAAAGAAAAAAAAATAGAACTGTTAAGGAAATGATGAATGCCATGCTTATTAGTTATACTACATTTGATAACCTTTAGGGAAAAACCCTTCTTACTACATGTTTTTCAAAAAATAGGATACCTCATAAGAAAACTAGTAAAACTGCCTATGAGTTATGGGAGGCTATCAACCTAATCTTAAATATCTAAGAGTCAGTGAGACATTTGAACAACCTATAGATAATAGTGATTCCATGTATGAAGATTTGAGAAGATGTAAAAGACAAAGGAAGAAAACTTCTTTTGGAAATGACTTTTGTACATGTCTCGTTGATAATGATCCAATAAGCTTTGTAGAGGCTATTAGTGCTCCTGATACAAAACAATGGGATAAGGCCATTATGACTGAAATTGAATCAATTGAGAAAAATAATACTTAGACCTTAGTAAAGTTGCCTAAAGGAGAAAAACCCATTGTTGGATCTAATAGTTATCCGTAAGGTAGTGATACATCAGATGGATGCTAAAATTGCCTTTCTAAACAGTGAATTAGAGGAGAAAATTTACATGACTCAATTTGAAGGCTATGGTGTATCTGGTCAAGAGAATAAGTGTGCAAACTTTTAAAGTCTTTGTATGGGTTGAAACAAGCACCAAAGCAATGACATGAAAAACTTGATAATGTGTTACTTTGTGATGATTTTCACCTAATGATGCTTATTAGTGTGTCTACTCTAAATCGAAAAATGGTGAATGTGTCATTATATTCTTGTATATGAATGACATGTTAATCTTTGGTACATGCAATCAGATTGTCTTTAGAACTAAATTGTTTTTAGGTTCTAAATTTGAAATGAAGGACATGGGTGGAGCCGATGTGGTTTTAGGTGTTAGAATCATAAGAAAGGGAAAGTAGATTACTATCCCAAGAACAATAAATTGTAAGTCTTATGATATGCTTAAGAGGTTCAATGGATTATGCATTAAATATAGTAGATTTCTCGTTGTATTAGAAGGGTACAATGATGCTAACTGGATCTCTGATTCAGATGAGAAAAAATCCACTAGTGGTATGTATTCAAATTTGGGGGTGGAGCGATTACATGGAGATCAACTAGGCAAACAATTATCGTAAGATCAACAATGAAATTGGAGTTTGTTGCTTTAGAAATGGCTGGTAGTGAAGTAGAGTGGTTGAAAAATTTCTTAGCAAACCTTCCACTATGAATGAAACCAACCTCATCTGTGTTAGTACATTGTTATTGCCAATCGACATTAACTATAGCTAAAAACAAGAATTACAATGAAAAGAAAAAACATATACAATTGAGAAATAATTTGGTGAAACAACTACTAAGGAATGGAACTATTTCCATTGATTATGTGAAGTCAAACAAAATCTAGCAGATCCTCTGACAAAACCTCTACGAAGAAATATGATTTTAAAAACATCAAGAGGGAATGGGACTTAAGCCACATGCAAACAAACAAGTGATGGTAACCCAACCTTTGTGATTGGAGATTCATGAATAAGGTTCATATGGGTAAAAACAAGTCACTTGTTAGTTCTGATAGCATTAAATTGATTTTAAATCAATTATGTCCATTCCTATGATGATGACATACCCCTTAGCATGGCCACTTTCATGAAGAGATAGAGTCATCTTTGCAAGATGAAGTAAAACTTTTCTTTTAGGCCACAATGGAGTATCTTTATTAGATTATGAATATTTAGGCCTCATATTAAGGGCCAAGTAGTGTAGGTTTCTTTTAGGCCTTGTATTAAGGACCAAGTAGTGTAGGGTTTTAAAAAAATAATCTTGCTTAAGTATGGAGCATCATATGCATATACTTAAGCAACTATTTGTTGTTTAATCAAGCTAGCTTAGGAAGAGCATCTCACATGTATCACATGGCAAGCTCTTTAATAGAGAGTTCTCTTACATAGGTAGTGACCATGTGTCATTATCCTATTGGGGAGGCTTTTCATAAATTAGATTTCCACATGGCAACACATGAGTGGTTTGTTTTGTGAGAGTGAGGATTGCCACATGTCAAACCCTCCTTCACCAAGATGACATTTTTAAGATTTTGGTGCATGTTAGCATTCTAGGGTTTTAGACCATTTGGAGACACCTTACTCTATAAATAGAGGTGTCTCTCTCATGTATTTCTCACTTTGAGAATGATAGTGTTCTATTGCCAAAATTATTTTTTAGCCATAATTCTTCTTTCAGTCACTTGCTAGAGCATCCTAAGAGGTCCCTCTAGCATCTGTTTCTCTAGAGTTGGCCTAACACCTCTTAGAGCTCCACAAACAACCTTCATCCCACCATTAAATCACCAAAACTGAGAGTCATTTTCTCTCAATACCAAGCTTCCGTGAATCCACCATCCACCATAGTCACCATTTCAAGCTTTGGCCCAACCTAGCTTAAGGAGGAGGCTATCATATGATATGTGTGAAAGTGTTAGACATTGCATTATTATGAGGTTAAACTTTGTAATTAAAGTTCTATGTGATTGATAAAATGCTAACACACATCAAGTGTGTTTGATTCATATAGCTTGTTATACCAAGTATATTATGAGTTAAATTTCTCAATCTAGGACTAGTTCATATAACTTGCTATACCAACTTTGATGCATTACATCTCATATAAGACCCAAGATTTTCTTCTTTCTATCTCTATATGACAATTTTGCAATATGTAGGGGGATTGTTATAAAAATCAGGGAGAGAGTACTGCAAAATCTTTCTTGGTGCTTTGCGAGATTCAGAACCATATGCAAAAGTTGAGCTTTGCATGCGTAAGACTAACGCCCCTGAAGCAGTTGTTCCCTTTTCTTGGTGGAATGTTGTTTCTAGTGTAATGTGCAACAAGCTATTGCAAATCCAAATGGTGGTGATCTATTGGAGATCTTTAGTCTCAGGTTGTAGTCACTCTCTTCTACAAGTTTGGTTGTCAGCTTTTGGTGGTTGGGTTTCATAGCCCATCTCCTCTCTATAAATAGATCCTTATACTCACATTCGAAAAGATGACACACATTGCTCCTCTCCTTTTCAACTTCTATCCTTTTCTTCTCTTCTCAGAGATTTTGGATTATTTATTAGGACAATGATATTTTGACAACTAAATTTTGACATCTTTCTCTTACAACCTAAGGTGACATCTTCTAAGTGGTTTTGAAATATAGAGAAATGAAAAAAATGAAAAAATAGAAAACCACTTAGAAGATGCTACCTCAGGTTGTAAGAGAATGTTGTCAAAATTTAGTTGTTAAAAAATTATTTTCCTATTTATTATTAGAGTTTCTTACTAGTTTTGAGATTATCATAAAATTTGAGAAATTCCTACGTATGTTTATGATGTGCTTAAATATAAGTTGTTTTTTTTATGAACATTTCACAATTTCCACAAAATGCGTTAGCTACCTTCTACTTTAGCTCATTGGTTTCTTCATAATCCTACCTTCACCATACACTCTACAAAAAATAACTAATCCTACCTTCACCATACACTCTACAAAAAATAACTCATCTTTGGAAGTCAAACATACATATTACAAAAAAACCACAAAATTATTCATTTCGATGCTAATTGAAATAATTTGTTTATAAAATAACACATTCATTGCACTCTTACAACTAGCAATTAACTAGATAGAGAAAAAATTTCAACCCTTTTCTCAAAATCGAAGTCCGAATGAGAGAGAATCTTCAATGCCTCCAAATGTTTTTCTCTCGCAGGCGTCATTATAGTTGAATCTATGAAAATAAATCCTCAATATTCCTTCAGATTTTGGATTCACATAAGGAATTAATCAGGCTTCACAAAAAAGAATTATGGATTGATGAAAGGAATTATGGATTCACAAGGAGTTGTGTTCAAAAAATACCATGATTTCAAAGTAAGCAAAGTTAAGGAGTAGAGATTCAATAAAGTGTATTAAAAATTTGGATAGGAAGCTTCTATTAGGAATTGAATAACATGTTTAACCAATAAAAATGAAAACAATTTAGACTTTTGACTTACATAAATGAATCCTCTCAACTATATTAATAAATGAATCCTCTCAACTATATTAAATACTTACATTTATTTTATAAAATCTAACTTTTTCTAAATCCATGCACAACGTCTTTTCTTTAAAAACAACATAAAATTATTATTATTATTATTATTATTATTATTATAAACTAGTACGAGTCACACCAATGCTTAAAATATCAATTAATTAATATAATATTAATTTAACGTCCCATTGTCGTATTAAAAATTAAAGAATAAATATTTTACTCAACATCTGATCAGATGTAATGCTTTTTCTTTAATAAAACAATTCAAATTATTCAAAAATCAATTAAAATTGATTAAGTTGAAAATGATTTTTTTTTTACTTTATAATATTTGGTTATATTAGTAACTAACACAAGTATTTTACATCATAGAAAAATTATTGATATTACTCTTACGATTAATTTATTAAATTACTTTTAAATTTTGTTATTACTTTCAACATTAATTAGTTTTCTTTTTACCAAATTCCTAATTTAATAAGGTTAATTCTGTACATTTTCTATCCACTTGAATTCAATTTATTTATTACGTGTCATTTGATTGATTTCAAACACATTTCCATACAAAACAACCAATTTATTAATTTTTGTAAATTTTGAATTCATTCGAATGGTGATGCTTCATTTTATAAGTGTGTCAAAAAAATCTGTAATATCTGTTTTAACAATAATATGAAAAATCAATCATAAAAAACTCTTATACGAATTAGAATTAAATTCTCAACCACATATATGCTATGCTGATGGAGTTTCATATATAACATCAATAACACATTATTCACGCGGTAGATTTTCTTAAACACTAAGTTGATAATGAATTAATTATATTGATATAATAATTTGAAAAATTATTCCAGTAAACTACTATCTTAAAAAAATATTTATTATGAAAAAATTCGAATTTATGCAATAATCTTTATCAAAATATATTCTATTTATCCTAAATGAATACTTTTCATTAAAGTTAATTAAAGGGAGTCGTAAGGACTCTTATCTGATACATTTTCAATATATAAGGATACACTTTATTATGAATAGGAATACAGTTATGTTCCTCTTAAAAAGTTATTGTAAGGATTACGGATATTTATTTGGAGGACTTTTATGATTTGATACGTAAATTCATAATATTTAGTGCTTTAACAAAATAGAAAAAGAGATATTATTTTACTCGTCTTAAAGTTTATCAAAATTGTACTTCACATTAATATATATGAGAAAATAGAAAATGTTATAACAATATAATATATCAATAAAAATTATTTATGTTTATTTTTATAATTTTAATTTTATTAGTTTTTGTTATCACACAAAAGTGAACATATATATAAAGGAAATTCATTTTAAGGTGCACTTTTCAATTTTATTGTTTAATAATTTTTAAATTAAAATAAATATTTTACTAATTTTATGTAACCATTTTCTTAATTGTTTTTGACAATTTTCTTAAACTAAAATAATTATATATAATAAAAAATTTAACTATAAAATAAATAAAAACTATCCAAATCAAAATAAAAAAACGTTTATATTTATTTTTGTAGTTACATTTTTATTATATATTGTTATTGTTTCTACCACATCCCGTTGGATTATAACATCAATAGATCCATTTTTTTTATAGTGTTTATATATATATATATATATATATATATATATATATATATATATATATATATATATATATATATATATATATACTCTTTCATTTTTATTTAAAAAACATCGGAAAACAATAATAATAACTTGTATAGTTATATAACATTAATTTAATGCTTTGAAAAATATAGGTCCTTAGAAAATGCTCATATTGAAGTTCACAACACTAATATACTTAGTGGAAGTCAATAAGTTGAACAAGAATTAGAGGTAGGTTGTGTGGTGAAATAAAGTAACCTACAAATATTGTGTGTATTTCTCTTTCTATATCTCTATATTGCATGTTATTTTTATATTTATTAACTTAGAAGGAGAGCACTTATAAAAATACATACAACCTGTACATTTTCAAATAAGTAAATCAATGTACTTACATGTTCCCTTGAAACTGGGGCGGACCATTGTATTGACAAGGGGATTGGCTCCCCAATGTTTTATTTTTTAATTTTTTTATATATTTTTAAAAAATATATTTATATATTATTATTTTATTTATATTAATTTAGTTTAAAAGAATTTTTTTATAATTTAAAAATCACATTTTATATAATTTCTTCTATTTTTATTTGATTTCTCTCTTCTTTGTGCTTCCATCTCTTCCTCTCATCTTATTTCTATTTCAATTTTCACCATCAATTTTTTATTATTTCTAAAATCAAATTGCACCACGGAAAAATTGAGGAGTTAAGGATCATTTTAGACCGACCGATTTCTTCTTTTGAGTAAGTTTATTTTTTTAAATTTTTTTAAGTAATATGTTTTTCTCTTGTATGTGACTTTTCTACATTCTAGACATATCTATCTATTAGAGATCATAAAATCATGTTTTAATTGTTGATCAAACTCTTCTTTGTGTAGATAGAGCTATTTTAGGCTTTGAAGTTGTGTAAAGTAAGAGCAAGATTAAGAATCTACTTTAAGAGTAAAAGAATTGATTCTTTTTTCAAGAAGAAGACTTGTGATGAAGATGAAAAAATTGCATCTATGTTATCAGTGGCGAAACTTAAACAAAAATTACCATAGGTACAACTGAAAGATCTACCGCTACAACTACAAGATCTTTTCTACAATGAAAATAATCAAGAACAGGTCTAGAAATAAGATGAAGACTAAATTTTTAGCATGCACTATGATAATATATATTGAAAGAGATATTTTAACAAGATTCAGTTCTGATTCAATTATTGAAGATTTTAAATCATTGAAAGAGCATAGAGGAACATCTGACTAAAGGTAACTTTTGCCTTTTTGAATATATTATTGTTGATGATAAACTTTATGTTACACTTTTATATATATTATTTTCATATTTGTTGAATTTTATGAGTGCTTGTTTTGAATAGAGAAAATAATTTGAGGAAATGAAAACCTTTTTTAATTAGAAAAAATAATTTATATATAATAAATATAATTTGGCCCACTAAACTTTTTGTTCAAGTTCTGCCATTGAATTGAAACTTTTTTTTTTTGAAGAACTTTCTCTTAGTTTTCTTCTTATATTCTTTAGACACTTTGACCTATATTGTACAAGCTTCTTGCAATTGTAGGACACTTTTCCTTTACGTTCTTTGAGTTCCTTTGGGCAAAACCTCTTTCCTCTTTTGAATCCTCCATGTTTTTTAAGCGTTTTTTTGGAACTTGTGCATTAGTAAGGATAAATCTTATTCATCGCATAACTCTTTATTATTTAATGACTTGTCTACTAGTCAACACTTTAGAAGGTGCGTTTTTCTTTCGCTTACGAGCGTTGGCCACTAGATTTTTTATTTAATTTTTTCTACATTATATTAGAGCATCTTTTCATGAAATTTTAGTATGCTTCTCGAGATTGTTATGTATAAGCAAATTCTTTTATTGAGATTACCATGGAATATGTAGAGTTTTCAAGATTTCATCAATTTATTAGTGCAACAAAGGGATATGACTACAATTCTTTTCACTATTAAGCTACAATTGTTGAACTATAGTATATCATTGCACAGTAAAGGGGGAGGGGGGATTATAGGCTATAGTTGAAAACTGTAGCTTATAGTCGACTATAAGGTACACTTTAAAGTATGGTTCTACCAGATAACCATAGGTTAAAACCATTTTCAAAGAGAGGTATAGATTACAATTTCATAGATAACCAAAGTCTATAACCGTTCTAGGACCCAAAAAATATATACAAGTATAGGCTACAATTTTGGGTAGATTCATAGCCTATAAAACTAATAAACAAAAATTGAAAATAAAAAACAAGGAGAATAAGCTACAATTTGGTAGATAACTGTAGCCTAAAAGCTTTGTGGAAAATATAAAAAGAAACAAGTATAGGCTATGATTTTGGTTGGAACTGTAGCCCACAGCCACTTCTTTTTTTAAAATATTTTTTCTATTTTGGTTTATGGCTACATAATTTTAAAGCCTGGAAAGTAGTTACACAAAAATATACTCAGATATAACCATCGCCTGGCAATTCAAGAGTAGTGCTAGGCGCCAGCCTAATTCAAGGGAGTTAGCGCCTGGCGGGAAAGGCTCAAAGCCAAGTGTTAGAATGTTTCAAAGAAATACTGCCTAGCGGTTTAGAGATCGCCGAACAAATCCTACAAGAGTTCCCTTTCTTCTTTTTTGCTTGCGCTTGGCGATGGGAGGCTTTTGCCAAGCGCCACTTTCGCTAAAGTGGCAAGTTGGCCCTATTTCTTCTAGTTTTCTAGAGAGAAACCCATCTTGGATATTTTGGAGGTCGAACAACACGATTTGGAGTGCTTTGAGGACTGTTAGGGCTTGTGGAAGCTATCCCTTCTTCCTCTTTGTATCTCCTTCCTCTTCCATTTCCAGTTTTGTAAGCTTGTGCTCTCCTTGATAATGGAGAGCTAAACCCATTTTGTTAGGGGTAGATGTAACCACTGAACTCTCATGTATTTGTGAATGTTTTGGATATATAT
>Ga0214545_1001002_pt1 | contig 50293 bp, 27 predicted proteins | sample CNSS4metaG_FD_160064 | JGI IMG/M metagenome (GOLD analysis project Ga0214545, IMG submission 160064) | Root nodule microbial communities from cowpea collected in UCLA plant growth center, Los Angeles, California, USA - CNSS4 | ecosystem: Host-associated > Plants > Roots > Nodule | place: USA... | reverse complement strand
TATATATATATATATAACCTCATTTATTAAAACTTCTTTCCCAAGACGCGGAAAAATTTAATCCAAAGTCAACGCGCCAATAATAAATAAAACTGCAGTGTTTAATTATTACAACATTAAATCATCCATAAAAGTATTACAAAATAGTCCATATTTCTTCGTAAAGAAAACTACTATAAAAAGAACTACTAAAACTCCCATAGTTGTTCCCCACTCCATCGCTAACCATCCACATGCTCACTTACATCAACATCTGCTCCCATGTAACCAGTTACATGATCATCGCCAATCACACACAAATAGGATGAGCTCATTTAAATCAACCAATAAAATATGACAATAAATAAAACATCTCAAGATTATAACCCGTGTTAGTATTTCCCTTTTTTCCTTAGTTCCTCAACTTTCAACCCTTAATTTAGACGTCTATTATTTCTACACTCTTTGGGTGAATTCACTGATCGATCTTTGTTGCACGAGTGTCTACTCGCCCCTCCGACTACAAGCCACCACCTCATAGTCCACACACGGGAATATCTTTGGCACGGCCTCACACCGCGACACCAAATGGAGTTCCTCAAAACGAATAGAAGTCTGTAGTTGTTCCCAGACTACTAAAACTCTATCAGATGCACTAAAGAGGGAAATCATCTGAAACCTCATCGTACGAGCCACGATCTCGAACACTCCACTGGACTTCCTAAACCACCAGGCTACAACCTAGAGTGGCCATGTGTTACCCCATTACAAGATACACTCGTAATTAGGCCCCCAACCAAAGCATTGCATCATGTACATCACCTAAAGCTGTGTAGAAATCATTCCTCATGCACCAAAACCGCCTGGCGCGCCTCTCGCGTCGCTAGGCGGAACCTGGTTCCAAACCGCTTGGCGGGCATCTCACACCGCCAAGTGCCAAGCGCCTAGCGGACTCTGTCACCACCTAGCGGACTCTGTCACCACCTAGCGGACTCCACCCTACCGCCAGGCGCCTCACGTAGACGATGGCCACTGCCACTGTTTTAGAACTCTATCGCCTAGCGGCTCACCCCGCGCCGCCAGGCGCTATACCAGTAGCGCAATGCTACTAGTTTTTGGCATTTTCCTCAGGTCTTAAGAGATTCCAAACATACAATGCATCATTCTCATATTAATCATAGTATTTCAGACATAATACTATAACCAAAACTCAATATATATAATTAACTCACGCCCAAATCATATATTATCATGTCGTAGCATGCTTTACTTTATTCACTAACTGGAACAAGCCACAAAATTTTCAATATCGTACCCACCATTTGCCACAACCCAAATTATACAGTTTACAGTTCCATGCCCAAATAAAAAATACACACCTAAATCATACCAATTCGATTACTATCATGTACACATACTCTTCATCATTTGCTACTTTAAACCTACCACATACACTCAATATACTCTAAGTCTTATAATCATACAGTCTAATATTTATATAACTCATGCCATCACGATTTGGTCAGTATTGCACATGAACTTTATTCCATCATACTCCATACAAAATCACATTACCAATTATTCACAGTTTCACAATTACAAACCCACCTTTACATAATTATAACATTTTCTACTACTCACTCATCATATTACCAATTCACATTTCTTAATTATTGAACCCACTCATACATGGTGCACATGATTACAATTTTCTAATAATTTCAGTTCATATCAACATACAAATTTATTTAGCTTAACACATATATCTCAATCATTACCTTCTCATACATTTTCATTTCATATTCCATGCTTGAAGTTCCTTCCACACCTCTACCTACTAATTCCTATCATACATACAAGTTATCCAGCCTAATACTCAATACACGTAATCACAACAGAACTCAAAATAATCAACAAAACTGAGATGTCGCTTGGCGGCAGCCCAAGCGCCGCGAGGCGGTGCTTGATAATTTGGGTTCTGCCCAAATTTATTTCGAGTCAACCCTGATTCCCAAGCACTCTAATCACAACACCCACTTTCCATGCTGACATAATTTCACATGCTCGCATATGACAACATATACATCAAACAATGCACTAATAATATACATAAATCATGCTTAATTGTATCCAACCCCAACATGAACCCTAGTCCCAATTTCATACAAGAATTCATATGTTCAACATAACCCTAATATCCGCAGTCAATTATACTAATCAAAATTCACATTCATGCATAAAAACATCACTACGACATCACTGATAACACAGAAAAATCCAAAGCAATCAAAATCGGGCAACCTAGTCCGCGTTGCCTGGCGGATCATTCTCCGTCGTTAGGCGATTCATGAAGAAAACCCAGAAACTGGGTCTGGAGCTTGTGCCAACTGGCGGGTCGCGCGTGACCGCCAAGCATTTTCTGAAAATTTCCAGAAACCAGAGCGAAACGCGAATGAATTGGAAGATTGTCATTTCACATACTCAAGCACATCATGAATACATGCAAATAAAATTAAAACATCAAACAAGAACTCCTCTAACTTGGGTTCCTCGCTTTAATGTTGATAATTCTAGAGCTCTCCTTTGACCAACAATGGCTTACTTCCACATCAACCTTCCACCTCTCTGATTGTTACTCTTATGCTCTCAAAACGCTTCAGATGTTTCCCTTAGTATGTCCTACGTTTCTCTCCCTATTTCTCCTCTTTCTCCTCTTTCTCTCACTCTAAATTCCCTTAATTATCCATAATTGAGCCAAAAACGAAAAATGCCATTATGGTTGTGTTAATGGTTATTCAAGATACATTATGGGTTGTTTTCCAGCCCATCCCTTGGCTGCTCCTTTGACCAGCTAGGGTTCTTATACCCTTTCACATTCATGTCAAAAGTAACATTAGCAAAAAGAAACTCAATTTGACTATACCAAGGTTTGAACCCATGACCATTCAATCACAAAGCAAATGCACAACCAATTCAACCAATTCATGTTTCGTGATAACCTTTATAAATATAGAATTTTATACTTTCTTACCGCGCCTAAACATATCATAAGAAAAGGATAAATTTAAATAACATACAAATGGCGTCGATAGGACTCAAACCCAAGTCCTCTCACACAACCAAGTACTCTCAACCATTTGAACTAGTACTTTTTCACATCATAAAGGTTAACATTAATTGCCATAAAGGCTTTCCCTACCCGCATTTATTAAATAATTATTTATTTAATTATTTAAATTCCTTGGGTCTTACACATTTAGCTCGTGAATTCTTTCTTTCCAGAATTCTGATTTTTTTGGACTTATTTTGTAACTTCAAATATTCCAAATTCACACTCTTAAGGACTTAAATTAAATTCTAGTTGCATTATTAAACGTTAAGAATATACAATAAGATTTTATACAACTAAAATCAATTCTTAAGCACAAAAATGATATTAAATCCCCAAAATTTAAACATTTAATGAGGGCAAAAGTTTGAACTCATCACACCCGCCAGGCGGTCTGGAAGTGGAAAGCGCCTGGCACCTCGTGAGCAGCGCCAGGCGATATTGCTGCAACAGAATCATGTTTTGCTCGTTTTGATATGCGTGGTCTACAAGGCTTTTAGGATATCTTAAAGGTCCGCTTGCTGGTGTTCCTTGAGTGGTGGCTCGAAACGTATCCCTTGAGTTGTGACTCAGGATAGGGGTTAAGAAGGTGGTATTCCTTGAGTTGTGACTCAGAATAACATCTCTTGAGTTGTGACTCGGGATGGCGGATGAACACGAGAAACTCTTGAGTTGTGGCTCGGGTTGGCTAATGTTGCCGGTATGAGTGTGCACGTAGCGACGTGTACGGATGGGTCCTGTTAGATTGCCCTTTTCAGTAATTAACTGACGAGTTTTGTAGTCTTGGGACCTTATGAATGTTATTCGTATTGGAAACTCTACCCGGCGTTATGGTGTGTAATCTGTAGCATGGTTTCTCACACGTGCTCTATCAGTTGTGGCTGATAGGTGTGGCAACAAGACTTCTTAAGGTACTCATTAGAAGGATGGTACACCCTATCTGCTTGTGTTTGACGATGATCGTGTACGTGGTACACATCAACATATGATGTTGCAGGTGGATCTGGTGAGGCTTAGAGCTGAAGCGGGGCTAACTTGGGATAAAGATTTTATTCAGAGTTTTTTTTTGTTTTGGAACAATTGTAATATTTTATATTATTAAACTTGGTTTTTTTTAGTATGGATTTTTATGTTTGAGTTGTAGTAGAGGTTTTGAGAATATTTATTATTATTATAAAGTTTTAAATTTCTCGCATTTTGGGGGAAATGATATTCAATAAATGAAGTTATTATTTATTTCTTTATTTTATTTATTTAAATCTGTAATATCGGTCGGGATGTTACACAAATTGGGATTAAGTTTGGGGAAAAATTTTGTGAGAAAGTAAGGGGTGAAGTGGTTGAGAATTTCTTTTAGTAATGTTTGAATATCTCTTTCAATAAAATAAATGAAGAAAAGAAAAAGGCAAGCAAATAGGTTGCTACAGATAAAAATTAGATTAGAAGTATATGGGGCCTATGTTGTATATGAAGGTAGAGGATGTTGATGAATGATTTATGCATATTCTTGTTTTCTTCTTCTCATGTGGTGTCTTTGAATCCAAGAAAAACCATGTTCCTCTAACCAAGTCAAGCTACAACCCTTAAAGACCTTTTGATCTAAATCAAGTTGTGTGAAGTGTTTTTGAGATGAAGTGCAAAGGTTGATGAAGTAGTTTTCTAACATGCTGAGTTTTAGTTGTTTAAACACTTGTTAGTTGAGTGAAACACTACCATTGTGAAAGCTGTGTTGATAAAAGCACCATTCCATGTTCACTCTTTGAAATACAAATGACTTCTCTCTATTTTGTGACAAGGATAGTGCAAGTTGATATCATATGCTTCTCTTTTTGTGTTGATCAAGATGGCCTTGATTCTCATTTTTTGTTTTTATGGTTTTTCCTTTCATGAGGACATGAAAAAAAACTCAAGTTTGGGGGGAGTTGATAAGTGTGATAATTACCTATTATTTACACTTATTAGAACCTCTGAATTGTCTTTTATTCATGTGTTTTGTGTTAATCTCATGAAAGAATTTAGGAATTTGTAATTATATTTCAAAAACAGGTTTACTTTGATGTCTGTGGACTTTTCTAGAAAAAGTGGAAGATTGAAGAAGAATCACTAGACGTTGCCTAGAGTCACTCGCCTAGGGACCTTGACGTGCTCGCCCAACTACCAAGACTTGCTAGCCCAGCGAGGAAAGCTTGTTCGGCCAACGAGAATGTCTGCTGGCCCAACGAATATCACTTTTTGCTTAAACATTAAAAGTGTCCACACTAAAAAAAGGCGATTTTGGTTGGGGGAATGCGACTGGAACTCAAGACATGGGATTTTTCCTGCAAATTTGTTAAAAAAAAATTTTTTAAAAACTTTTTTCAACCATTTTTTCTAAGCATTTTAATTGGTATGTAATAGAGGTGTCAATTTGGCCAGCCAACAGGGCTTGGCCTTGGCCCATGTGGGCTAGGGCAAAAATGCCCACATCAAAAAAAAAAAACTCATCAAAGAAGCCTACAAGGCCAAAAACCCCACAAAAGCCCAATGGGTCAGGGCCAACCCATGGGCTTTCATCTTCAACATGAAAAATATATTATTTTTTAAAATATATTTTTAAACTTTTCGACGACCTAGATGTGCCTGACAAGCCAGATTGGCCAAGCTGCCCAACAACACGAGCAGACCGGACGAGGTCGACGACTAAGACAGGCCCAACGACTTGGATGAGCCCAACGACCAAGACTGGACCTACGATTTGTGTGGGCCTGACAACCCAGACGATGCCATCGACCCGGACGACCCGTGTGGGACCAACAATCCATATGAGCCCAATGACACAGACACATGGATGGACACAACGACCAGAACGACCCAGACAATCTCGACAACCAGGATGAACCTGACAACCTAAACAAGCACGACAAACCACACGGGCCCAACGAGACAGACGAACCCAACGAGAAAGACGAACCAGACGATCTGGACAGGTCGGACGATGCCAACGACCTAGACTGTCCCGACAAGTCAGATGGGCAAGACGAGCTGGACAAACACAACGAGACAGACAACCTCGACGATCCGTACATGCCCAACGACCCTGACAACCACGACTACACAAACGGACCCGACGACCCAGACCTAGTCGACAAGTTAGATAAACACAACAACTCGAAGGGGCTTGACGACCCAAGCGGATCTGATAATCCAAACATGCTCGACAACACGAACGGGCTCGACGAACCGAACGGGTCAAAGGATTCGGATGGGCCCGGTGAATGGGCCCGACGACTCGGACTTGTCCGACAATTCGAACGGGCTTGACGACCCAAACAAGTATGACGATCCGTACAAGCCCGACAACTCGAATGTGTTCGATGAACCAGACACATCCGACTACCTAAACGAACCTTACGAGCCAGACGAGACTAATGATCCGAACAATCCCAACAACCCGAACGATCCCGACAACCCGGGCAAGCCGAAAAGCCTTTACGAGCTTGACGACCAAGACGGGACCATCATTGTTATCGAGCTTGTTTGGGTCTTTTGATTCGTCCAAACCGTCGGGTGCGTCTTGATCATTGGGCTTGTACAGATCATTGGGCCCATCAGGATCGTCGGATCTGTTTCGGTCATCGGATTCGTCCAAGTTGTCGTGCAAATTCGGGTAGTTAGGCCCGTTTGGATCGTCGGGTATGTCCGTGTTGTTGTGTTTTTGGTCTAGACGGCCTCGTCCGACTCGTCAAGTCCATTCGGGTCATTTGGCTCGTCTATGGTCGGGTGCGTTCATTTCGTTGTGTCTGTTCGACTCGTCGAGCCCGCATGGCTCATCTAGTATGTTGGTTCGTCGGGTTCGTTTGGATCGTTGGGCTCATCCGGATCATTGGGCCTGTTCGAATCGTCAAGCTCGTCCGTCTTGTTATCTTTGTCCCACTCGTTGGGCCCGTCTGTCTCGTGTTGTCCATTCGGCTCGTCAGGCCCGTTTGGCTTTTTGAGACCGTCTGAATCGTTCGTGTCGTCCGGCGCCATGCAGATCGTTGTTCTTGTATGGATCATTAGGCTCGTCCGTGTCGTCAGGAATATCCATGTCATTGTGCCTGTCTAGATTATCGGGCATGTTCAGATCATTAGGTCCATTTGGGTTGTCGGGCATGTCCGTGTCGTCGAGCTCGTTCAATTCGTCGGGCCCATCCGAGTCATCGTGCTTATCCGGGTCATCAGGCACGTCTCGGTCTTCGGGCCTGCTTAGTTTGTTGGGCTGCTTCGGGTCTTTAGGCTCATCCTAGTCGTTGGTCATGTCCTTGTTGTAGGACTTGTCCGGGGCTTCAGGCCCGTCTGGGTCGTATAGCCCGTCAAGGTCTTCTGGCCCATCTGGGGCTTCAAACTTGTACGGGTGATCGGGCATGTCTGACTCATCGAGCCTGTTTAGGTCTTCAGAATAGTTCGGGTCACTCGGCTTGATCTTTGACTCTAACTTAATGTAGTATTATTGGAGGGCCTAACCCACCTTAGCCCTGACCCTAACCTACCAATGATGGGGCTTTTGGGGCTGGGGCTTTTTTTTGGCTCCCTCAGTTGGGCCTGCCCTAAAAGGGGGCTTAATGAAGAGTGGGCCAGGGCTGGCCCATGGGCTAGGGGCCAAATTGACACCTTTAGTAGGTAATTCCTTCATGGGTAATCATTTCCTTAAAAATTTGTTGCGAAAAGTGTTTTATACAAAATATTTTACAAGAAAATTGGTAGCAATTTCTTGTAAATTTTTTTCACAATAAATTTTGTGAGTATTTCCTACGAAAAAACTTTCAAAACAAAATTGGCAAGAAATATGGTTTTTTTAGTAGAGTTGATAATAATAAAGAACAGTAAGCTTTGATCTCTTGTAAATTTTAATTGGTTTAGTTAATTTTCCTACATACTCTTACTCGTCGGTCAAGATCCAAGATCAATTTATTTACATAAAAGGGTCTGACTTCTGCCAATGCGTAATCGGATTATTATGGCTATGTCCAAGTTCGTTTAGTATATATTATCTTTTAATTGTTTTATTATTTTATATCAATTATCATTGAGATTTGTAGGCTAATTAACTTTAGATATACCGTATATCACACATGACTAACATATAATGTTATATTCATTTTTACTCTCATTTACTAATTCATATTCTCTTGTTGGCTTAAACTTCAGAATGTCTTCTACAAAAGAAGATTTATATTCTTAAACCCCAAATGAAAAATGGTACACTAGTATAATGAAGAGCTTTGGTTTTGATTTTTTTTATATACTCTAATTTTACACCTGAAGTATATCTAGGCGAAGTAAAAAGGAGGTTTAGACTTCGGTTTCTAACCGAAGTTTATACTTAGAGAATAAACTTTGATTGGTAAGACAATCGAAGTCCAAAACCATTCAGTTCAAAACCAAAGTTGTCGCTGGAAAAAGCTAGAGCGAGAGCAAGAAAGGAACGTTTTCAAGACAAGTTCAAGTGGCTCGACCACTACACTCAAAGGAAAGTAAACGAAGAAAACTACTAATACAAAACAAAGAACCTAAAGACAAGCAATAAAAGTACTTAAATCAAAGAAAGTTAAACTCTAAGGAAAGGATATCAAGATGACAAAACTTTAAATCAAACCAAGCAAGAAAAGTACATGAAAAGACTCTATTGGAAAAATACTTGAACTATGCATCACCATTTCTCACTCAATCATATACCAAGAAAGACAATAACCTTTAAAACGAATTTGGACTAATAAGCCAATTTCACCCACATTCAAATCAAGAAACTAGTAGCATAACCCTTTAAAGAAAATTGCACTATGCTTCACCAAATAGAAAGTTTGGTCTCGGCTTTAGGAAGCCAAATGTTCAAATTAATTTTGTTTTCTTTCTTCTTCAAACTAGTTTCCCAAAGGTTTTAAGGCAAGAGATTGTGGTGTCTTGAACACTTAGTCCTTTCTTTTCAAGCCAAAATCCAACAAGAGAAAACTTCAACTAGCATATGACATATGACTCAAGTAAAAGTTTGGCACATTTAAAGACTCAACATGACATACACAAAGACACAAGCACGTAGCTATAATGCATTAAAACTCATGGATTTGAAGTTCAATGACTAAGCATCCAAAGACATGTTATCCAACCACATTTAGGAGAAAAAAGAGTCACAAAACCGAAGCCAAAATTGTCATAACATAACCTGAAAACATTGATTTTCGTATTCTCGACAGCTCAGACCTTTGCTCACTCATTTGATCATAACTCTCTCCACAGAACTCCAAATGCATTCATTCTTCTTTTTTGGAAACTAGACTCAAAGGGCTTTCTTTTGATATAAAGAAAGTTAATTTTTCACAACTAAGCTAGCTGCAATATTTTTTTCAAAAATTCACACGTTGCTGCCAACATTATTTTTATGTGGACCATTCAAAGATAGCTACACAAGACAATGTTGTAACATGAAAACACCATATTCAAGGACAACCAAAGCTCTAGATACCAAATGATGTAGGATTATCTTGTTCCTTTTAGAAGATTATTGAATATGGTGATGATTGATTAAGAAAACCAAGGAAATCCCCACTGGACATTAAGATAGCAAGCTATCTAGATGTGAAGGTTCCTTTCCAAGGTTCTAGCGAAGAGAATGATGAAGGATTATCTTGTTTTCTTTTAGAGTTACGAATATGGTGAAGTTGTTTAAGAAAGCATTTTGAAAATTCTCACTGGACATTAAGATAGCATGCTATCTAGATGTGAAGGTTCATTTCTCAACCTCATGAAAGGAATAAGAGAGTTGGATTCAAGTTAACACACACACGGCTTCAACAACACTTAAAGAACAAAATGAAAGAAGAAACATTAAAAATGGAAATCATAGAAGATGAGCAATGGGTGAAGCACGCCACTCATAGAGGGATCTAAGCCAACCAAACCCTAGAGATGAGGGATGGTGCCACCACTTGCAAGCAAGATAAGGCAAAGGTGAGTTCACTTCTAGGAAGGAGAGGTCACAGAATTTGGTGGTTGAATACACAATTTATAACAAAATGATCAACCCTTTTACAAGACAAGGAGCACCCTTTAAATAGGAGTTCATAGGGATCCTTTAGCAAATACAAAAACATGAAAAAGATGAACTAGCAAACCCTAAACCTAATGTGAAAGTAATTCTCGGCCAAGTGAAGGGAGATGATTGGTGGATGCATTCCCATGAGGATTCTAGGCCAAAAGAGGAAGGAGACCAAGTAACCTTCTAAGGAATAAACCAAAAAGGCAAAATGAGACAAGGTACATGTCTACTTTTGCTTTTACTTTATGCTTTTTGCTTTCCTCTCCCTTCCACTTCATCCATGTGCTCCAATCACCATGTGCCACCTAGCCATGCTCTACTTTCTCTTAATTACCTACAAAATAAGACAAACAAGGATTAGCATGTTGGTTTAAGTTAATCTAATCTTGGTCAAAGGTCAACTTTGGGTCAAAGTCAACAAGTCAACCAAAATAAGTCAACTAGAAACCAACTTAGGGAATTCAAATTAAAGTAATGCAAAACAAAGATAAAGGTGATGGAATAAAAGACTCCCCTCTAGACATGCTTCTAGTGATCCTTCTTGAAGGAGCTTCTAAGGAGGTGGTATGGTGGGTCACACCTTTATCAGAGAAGAATGAATTGATTCAAAACAAATAAGAGTTGACAACACATAAAAAAGAGTAAAATGCAAATCACACACACAAAGGAAGAAGAAAGCATAAAATGGAAAGCAAAGGAATGATAAAAATGTGAGAAGCACGCCACTACAAGGCTAGGCTAGAAGAAGCCATGGCAACCTTGAAGATGAGTGGATGTGTGTCGTCACTTGAATCAAGATTCAAGATAAGGCTTAAAAGAACTCCACTCCCTAAGGAGAAAGACTCTCACAATGGTTGATACACAAAGGCATTTAATTTCTCCAAAATGTTCAACCCTTGTACAAGTGTTAGAGGTCCCCTTAAATAGGCAAGTCTAGGGGGCCCTTAGCAAAACAACAAAGTAGAAGGTTACAAAAGAAACCTAGCATGTTCTAGAAAGTAGGTCAATATAGGGTGCACATGGGTGAAATTTCGTCCAAGCCATCTAGGTGGCAAGTCTTCATGGCCAAGGCTTCCAAAGGAGGGTTCTAAAACATTCTAGAAGACTTGGTATCCAAGGCATGTGGGTCTCCCCTTTCTAGATGCTTCAAGAAAGTCTTGTTCCTTCTCTCTCTTCCTTAGGACACTAAGTGTCTCCTATGTGGTCCTCCTCCTTTCTTATTCCTACAAAAGCAAATTAAGGAATTTAGTAGAATACTGGTTTAAGGTTAAGCTAATCTTGGGTCAACAAGTCCACCCTTAAGTCAAGGTCAACAAGTCAACTCCAAATAGTCAACATAACCAACTTCAAGAAATTGAATCTAAAGAAATGCAAAATAAAGGTAGAGAGGATAATGCCTTTCCTTTTGTCATGCTCCTAGTGATCCTCCTAGGGTTGGCCTCCTTGGAACTTGATGAGGTGGTCACATATTGAGGAGCTTAAATGATGTGGAGGAGAGAGTAAAGCAAAGGCCTAAATCATAAAGTAAAAGGCATAAAACAAGTGTACCTATGTACCTTTGGTCTCCTTTGCTTTTAGCACACTTTGGCCACTTTTTGGAGACATATGAGACACATTCTTTGTCTCCTTTTATGATAGAACGAAATTAGTCTTGCACACACCATAGTTAGCTCTTTTGTCTCTCATTTTTGTAACCTTATTTGACCTAGTTTCTAGAAGTTAGGTTTAGGTTTTTGTGGAAACATCCTTAGGTATATTTTATTTGCTTAGAGGCTCCTAAAATCTTCTATATAAGGGGTGCTCTTAAACATGTAAAAGAGTTTCAACCATTTGTGAGAGTTTCCTCCCTAGGGAGTGAATACTTTTAAGCCTTATCTTGCATAGCAAGTGGTGGCACACATCTACTCATCTTCAAGATTGTCATGGCTTCTAGCCTAGCCTTATAGTGACGTGCTTCTTACATTTTTACCAATTTTGGGATGTCACGGAACATTTGGAAAATGTTTGCATTTAGCGAAAAAGGATTATCATTGGAAATGTACTAATAAAAAAAATCTTTTAATTTGATTTAAATTACGTAGTTCAAAATGTTAGCTTGTCAAAAAAAATCAAATAAAAATTGCGAACAAAAGAAAATTACATAGTCTTCAGTATTTGATTTAAAACAACTAAATAATTTATAAAAACTCTAGAGTCCACCCCAACCTCTCGTCAATCTACTCCATGTCAAAATTATCTGCAATATCATCTGCTCCCGTATAACACACATGTTATACGATCATCGCACATACAACAAACACACAAACAAACAAATAGGGGTAAGCTAACCATAAAGAATGATATTTATAAAAGAAATTCATAAATAAAACATGTCCAATAATACTCAACGTCGCATTCAAGTAACACTTAAGCATTATGATCACAATCAATCCTTGGTTTGAACACACAAACCCCAAAACCCAAAGAATCATATCAAACCAAACATAGCATCACATTCATCTAAAATATTCAAACATAATGACCATAATCAAGCTTTGGTTTTCCGCTGCCTTTTAGCCCACAACAACATCTAGTTTCCTAGAACAGATGGTTCCATGTGTCCCACTATCGCAGCTAGACTGTCTCCCTTATTCCTCAAGGAATTATGAGTAAAAACGTCGATGCATCTCACATCAGGCACTATACTCGCAACGAGCCGAAATAAGGTGAAACATCTTTCCCCTCCCCACTGCTAAGAAAAAAATATATGTAAAAGTAAAATTGCTAAAGTCGACAATGTTAAAATAAAATTTTGGACAAAATATATTAAGAGAACTTCTATAAATTAACTAATGTATTAGTTAATTTTAGTTTATGGAAAGTCTAATTCAATTACTTTTTTATTATATTTTTCTATCCTGGTACAATTATTTTTAAAGTAAAATCAACTTAATGTAAATTGGATTAGAAATTTTCTATTGATGAGAAAAAAATATTTAAAACAAATTTTTTTTTTTTTTTTCATTCTATGAACAAAATGTGAATGTGACTATGGTTAAAATGATAGATTTGAAAGTATACATTTATATTACAAAGTGTGTTAAACTATCAATGGTAATTTTGTTGGTTAATTTTACAGTCAAAGCTTTCTTATTTAGTTTCCTTGGCCAACTTCTGCTGTAGGGACTTCTATTGGGTTGAAACTTTTTTCTTCCAACAATCAATTTTCTGTTGCTGGAAATAATGTGATTAATAATGATTTTGTTCCAACAATCATTTTTTTATAGATAGTAAACTCAATTTGTTTTATGGATTAAAACTGATGAATAATGTGAATAAGTGTGTATAAGTGCTATTAACTGGGATTTTCTATGTATAAGTTGCCACATTTACATTCTTTAGAAATTTTAATCATTATAATGATGATTGAATCATTTGTGCTAAAATATTGTATGAAGTTGTGTGGAATAGCTTTAAAATATGGATCATTCTAAGAGCAAGCCTTTAAATTTGGATGATGATCTTGTATCTGAAACTCCTGGTCCATCTGAAAGTGCTGCCACAAATAAAAAAGAAGTATAAAATGTTTGGAATTTTTTCACAAGAATAGGTAAAGACAAGGATGGGATTGAAAAGGCTTCGTGTAAGTATTGTGGCCATCACTACAAAGTTGGCAAAAACCCTAAAACCAAAAACAATTATGGGACTTCACATTTAAGTCGTCATATCCATTCATGTAAAAGTATTGCAAACTGAGATGTGGAACTCAGTCTTGATCAAGAAGGAAAGTTTGGGACACGAAAAATCAATTAAAAGGTTCATCGTAAGTTACTTGCGAGAGCCATAATTAAACATGGTTTTCCTTACAATTTCGTTGAGTACGAAGGAATTAGGGAGTGGATAAAATACATTAATCCTTATATTGACATGAAATGTAAGAATACCATTGTTTTAGATGTGGAGAGGGAATACATTAAAGAGAGGGATAAAGTTAAGCAAATCATGTCTAAGATTCCTTATAGAATTTGTTTAACTTCTAATGGTTTGACTGCAATTACTTCTAAGGGTTATATTTGCCTAACTACACATTTTGTTGATGAAAACTGGAAATTGACAAGTAGGATTCTGAACTTTTGTTGAATGAAACCACCACACACAGGTGTTGAACTAGAAAGTATTGTATTTGATTTCCTAAAGCAATGGGGTATTGATAAGAGAATTTTCTCCATTACCTTGGACAATGCTTCTACAAATAATACCTTACAAGATATTTTAAAAAGCCATCTTTGTGTTCAGAGAAGTTTATTATGTGATGGTGAGTTTTTTCACGTTCGATGTTGTGCTCATACTCTTAATTTGATAGTTCAAGATGGTTTAAAGGTGGTTGATAAAGTACTTCATAACATTAGAGAGAGTGTTAAGTATGTTAAATCATCGGATGGAAGAACTCTCAAATTCAAAGAATGTGTTAGTGATATTGGCATAAATATGAGCATTGGTTTGAGATTAGATGTGACTAAAAGATGGAATTTGACTTATTTGATGCTTGAAAGTGCAATAAGATACAAGGCTTTTGAAATTCTCAAAGTGGTTGATAGAAGTTATAAAAATTGTCCATTTTTTGAGGAATGGGATAAGGGAGAGAAAATGTGTCAATTCTTAGAACCATTTTATGACATCACAAACATGATTTTCGGTTCTTCTTATCCCACTTCAAATTTGTATTTTATGGAAATTTGGAAGATTCAATTAATCATTGAAGAGAATTTTTTGAATGAAGATGTCATTTTAAAGACAATGGCTTTGAATATGAAGGAGAAGTTTCAAAAGTATTCGAAGGAGTATAGTATTGTGTTAGCTTTTGGAGATATTCTTGACCCACGACTAAAGGTTGATTTTATAATGTATTGTTATTAAAAATTGGATCTTCTAACTTATGAAGAGAAAACTAAGAAAGTGTTAGAAAAGTTCAAGATGTTGTTTGGAGATTATGCAAAGAACTTGTCTACCTCTTATGGTTCTCTTTCCCAATCTGCTACAGAATATCTCTTCATGTCTCAATCCAATATCGAAGAAAGTAAGGCAAAAGATCAAGGATTATTTCGGTAAGTATTTTACACTTGGTGTTCATTGTTTTCATTTGTTTTGATAATTAATATGTAATACATTGTAGGATCTTAAAATGTATCAAAATGAATCAAAATCCATAATTGGCAAGAGCGAGGTAGATGTTTACCTAGATGAACCAACAATAGATGATGAAGAAAGTGAAGATTTTGATGTACTCAAATATTGGAAAACTAATGAGAAAAAATTCCCTATGTTGTCTATAATGGCTCGAGATGTGCTTAGTATTTCCATTACTATTGTCGCATCAAAGTCAGCTTTTAGGAAAGGTGGGCGTATACTTTCCAAATATAGAAGCTCTATTCTTCCTAATCATGTGCAAATGTTGATTTGTACTCAAAGTTGATTATACGGACTTTCTGAAAAATCCTATTGGTAAGTTTATATATTATTGTTTTTAAAATTACTTTACATTAAATAATTAACTCTAGACTAATAGTTTGATTGTCTGTCAATTGTTTTTGGGATAGATGAAGTTGTGCATGATATTTTTGGACATGAAGGAATCACTGTATGAGTCTAAACTTTTTGAAGATGTTGAAGATTGACAGGTTCGACTTTACACTTCAACTCTTTGATTTGAAACCCCTTTGGCTTCTTCTCAACATCTTCCAAATCTCTAATCATCAACCAATAACCACTGCACATGCTAGATGCAAACCTCAACTTTTATACGTTTTCTTTATTTTTTGTCATGTGGAAGGTTTGGAGAAAAACACCACAAAATCAAATTAGTTTCACACAACTTTTTTAAGTAAAACTAGATTTTGAAAACAGTATTACAACTCACTAGCTAGAACTACAAAACTTATACTCACTTTCCATCTCATTCATACAAGCAAAATGCAACACAAGACCAAGTCGTGGTAGAAATATTAATTTATGAAAGTTACAATCTGTTATATATACATGCACAAATTCTTTCAAATAAAGTGTATATATACATGCACAAATTCTTTCAAATAAAGTGTGTGTCAAAAAGTATATATATATATATATATATATATATATATATATATATATAGGCTTAATTACCATTTTGGTCCCCTAATTTGTTGGGTTGGTTCATTTTGGTCCCCTTATTACTTTTTGGTTCAATTTGGTCCCTGCCCTTAAGTCTACGTTAACACCGCCTCCATACATGCCACGTGTCATTTTGTGAAATTTTCAATTTTTTTTAATTTTTTTTTAATTTTTTTTTAATTTTTTTTAATTTTTTTTAATTTTTTATTTTTAAAAATGCCACGTGTCACCTTATGGTTGTGACACGTGTCAATTTGAGATTTTTTATTTAAAAAAATATACTGTCACATGGCAGGTCACGATTGTGTCACGTGTCAAGCTAACATTGGTTGTTTTCAATTTAATCCCTCTATTTACAATTTTGATTCAATTTAGTCTTCCAATTTTTTAAAATGATTCAATTTTGTCCTCTCTAATTTGATACCAAATTAGTAACTAAGCTTAAATACAACTTATATATACATATTAAAATAATTTTATTATCTTTATATTAAATTACTCCATCTAACTATTCAAATTATTTTTTTTTTTACATGTATAGAAAATTTCAAGTGTAAAAAATTACAAGTGAAAAAATGTAAGAAATGAAAATAACATGAGTATTTAGGGAGTGATTTGATGTATAAATGGTAAAAACTTATTTTAACATAAATATATAAATTGTAATTAAGCTAAATTATTAATTTGGTCTCAATTTGGAGAGGACAAAATTGAATCATTTTAAAAAATTGGGAGACTAAATTGAATCAAAAATTCAAATAGAGGGACTAAATTGAAAACAATGAATGTTAGCTTGACACGTGACACAATCGTGACCTGCCACGTGGCAGTATTTGTTTTTTAAATAAAAAATCTCAAATTGACACATGTGACAACCATAAAGTGACACGTGGCAGTTTAATTTTTTTTAAAAAAAATAATTTTAAAAATTTTGAAAAAAAATTTAAAAAAAAAATTTAAATTCCATAAAATGACACGTGGCATGTACGGAGACAGTGTTAACGTTGACTTAACGGTATGGACCAAATTGAACCTTTTAAAAAATTAGAGGACCAAATTGAACCAAAAAATAATAAGGGGATCAAAATGAACCAACACAACAAATTAGGGGACCAAAATGATAATTAAGCCTATATATATATATATATATATATATATATATATATATATATATATATATATATATAGAGAGAGAGAGAGAGAGAGAGAGGAAGAGTGAGGGAGAGATAAGCATGAATTTGCAATGGGTTCCCACTCTTTAGATAACAACATTGACACTTTATAGTTATACTTGTTTGAGTGGAGAAGATGTTGCAATAATTTTCAGTTTTGATATCTTACATTACTTCTGATAATTTCCACATTTAAAAAGTACATAATGATTTCAATATTATCTATCGAAAGATATTATTGATATAATAAACATATTTTTGTTGAAAATGTTGGCTTTGTTTTTTATATTTGTGTGAATCAGTAGTTTAAAGAAAGGAGTTTTAAATGAAGTTTCAGGAGAGTGATGTAGCCTGAAGTCAAATCCTTGTGAAAAAGTTACTAGTACAAGATGGTGCAGAAGAAAGAAAATGTTTGTTTCTTTGAGCAAACGATAGCAGTTAGAGTGCGACTTCATGATGAATATTTTAGCCCTGTCATTATCAAATAACTTACTATTACATTCAATAATTTTGTATATTCACCATCAAGTCAAATGGCTTTTTGACATGGGTTGTTCTGATTTTGTACAATTTTCAATGAGTTATGTACAATTTTCAATGAGTGGGGCTTTTTATTTCTCTTACAATGGTTGGTGCAATTAATTGGGGTTTGGAAGCTTTTGAATTTTGTCATATAAATATTTTTTTCATGGTTAGAGAAAAGCCCATGGGTTGGCCTTGGCCCACGGGGCTTTTGTGAGCTTTTTGGCCCTATGGGCTTTTTGGCCCTGTGGACTATTTTGGCCCCAGCCCACGTGGGCCAAGGCCAAGCCTTGTGGGTTGGACTAAATTGACAGCTCTAGGAGAAGATATGAAGATTATATTGAAGATCTTATCAAATTACAAGTCTTTATGTTACAATGGTAATATATGAATTAGCGTGAAAATCGAAGAAGAAATCCAAAAGATTATATTGAAGATCTTATCAAATTATAAGCCTGTTACAATGGTAATATATGAACTAAAGCATGAAAATCGAAGAAGAAATCCAAAGAAGGAAAGAAAGAATAATTGAAGACAAGAACTAAAGTGAAATAATGTTGACCAAACAAGTCAACTTAAAAGTGTCAAAAGCATTGGACTTTTACAAAGGAGTAGATGAGTTAGAACAAGCATCAAACAAAAAGGTCATCAAATGTATTCCACAATGCACACCGATAGTAAATCCCTAGCCAAGGGACCAACCACAAGAGTCACAACCATGACCAAACACATATAAGAAGATTGGGTTTCTATTGATATCAATGAGCCTAAACTCTTATAAACTCTTATTTCTTGGGACAATAGTTTATTATAATTAGTATAGTAGGTTTCTTTTGAGTCTTGTATTATAGACCAAGTAATAAGCTGGGACTAGTGTGTGTAAAAAATATGTAATCTTTCTCTCTTTCTATTTCTCTTTTATTTTATTAATTATTTCATAAGTGTTTCTTTATGCAATCTGTATCCATTTTTTATTTCATAATCGATTACATTCAATTTTTATTCAATCTTCTTATAAGAATCATTTTTAAAATTAGTTTGAGAAAGATTAGTCTTTTCAAAACCCATTTTCTGTCTCTTGATTTAATTTAATATTATATTCTTTTCTAATATGAGACACCTCTCTCCATAAAAATTTAAAATTCAATTTAAAATTATATTTAAACATTATGTGACACCTATCTCAATCAAAGTTCAAAATTCAATTTAGAATTCTATTTAAATATTGGGAATTTATGTAACTCATATCTATCATTCCTTTATATTATTAATGCAACTGCCATTTAATTATATTTGTGGTCAAAGTTACAATTTTTTTATTATCATAAAGTTTGAAGTGTGTAGCCTTCCTCTATGAATATATACATAAATTTGTCTCATCATTAAATTTTCATGTCACTTTTCAAGACGTGGATATGAAAGATAAATTTGGAGAAAAATTGAAGAAAAATGAGATGATTGGTTTAGTAGAAAGCTAGTACGTATAAATAGAAAATGTATTTGTATATGTGATTAATTTATTGAATTAATAAAAGTTGATTAGTTTTTTTTTTTAATGTAAAGTCAAAATTGTACTTTGTATATATTTTAAAGTATAAAAATATTATTTATCAATTGACAATAATACTTAAAAAACAAAATAAATACCTTGATGTAAAATAGTAATTGAAGCACCATAGTCACAAATCCCAACATTTTATCTTCATCTCACAATTTTCTCACTCCAAATGCACTCAAAACTCAAAACTCCTGAATAGTAACTTTGCTATATCAAACACACCATTAATGTGTGGCTCACAATGTGGTTTTACAAATTTTTTCTATGTTTTCTCTGTTTCTCTTTCGTGTGGACAATCAAAATCAAAAGGTGGCTCTTACTTCTTTCTTTTCTTATAAAAAGAGAAAAGATTGCTATCATGAGGAAAAGCTCTTGCTTATGTGACCACAGATTCCAAATAACAGTTCTTAATTTATTTGAGAATCATGTCACAGACAACTCTGTCTCTACAACATTATGCAAAAGAATTCTTGAAAAAGAAAAATCCTTTCAAGAGAACTATATACAGAAACAACCAAATAGATTGGAGTGCAAAACTTCTTCATCTCTTTGGCTGGGAATCACAAATGAACAAATAACAAATGCATTGAATCTTGTTCAAAGTTTGGAAGCTCCAACTCTTTATCTCACACCAAAAACAGTCACAAATGCCTGCAAAGAAATGCTCGAAGCTAATTTCATACACTCTTTGAATGCACACAAAAACATTATATATCTGCATGCATATAGAGAACATGAATTTACCCATTAAGCTCTGAAAACTTCTTCCCTTGCTGATTTGAGCATTATGCTAGAAGCATTAATTTGGTCTGGGAAAAAGAGTGACAATTTGATGAATGAATTGTAATTTCAGACAGTACATAAATACACAGATTGATAATGTTTATTATGCTTACCAGAGGATGTTCTTTGTACGAAAAAGCATGCCCCAATAATAATGTAGCACAGGAAGAGCACAAGGCCTTTCATGTAATGAGAAGTTCCATCCTACAATGGAAGAAATACTCGATCAATCTTTCTGTTGTACCAACATAAATTATAATTTAGGGTTAAATATGTTTTCAATCTCTAAACTTTAACATAAAATTAGAATTAGTGTATATCTCAAATTTGTAAAATTAGTATACCTGTAATGTGAAAGCTGTGGTTATTATTGCCAAAGCAAGTGAACCTGTTTCTAAGAGGTTGAAGGTGAGGTCCATTTGAATTCCCAGAATCCAAGCAACAATCACACAAAGGGGAACCTACATTGTAATAACACTTGCTTAATGAAAATTTTTATTCATCCAACTAAACATTCACTATTTTCAAGGTGAATGCTTACCACAAACATGCTAATTTGAGTTGCAGAACCCAGACAAACACCCAAAGAAATGTCCTGCAGCACCATCATTATGTTAGTCTCAGGAAATTAAACACATAAGAATGTGCACAAATGATTTGAATCATATTTCAGGCAAGCAATTTATGTAATAAATGAAAAGTATCAGAATTTCATAAAACTTGATACCAGTTTGTTCTTGAAAGCAAATATGATTGCTCCAGCATGTTCTGCTGCATTACCAACTATTGGAAGCAAGATTATGCTGAGGAAGCTAACAGATATACCCCATGAATTAGATGCATCCTGTTCAATTTCACATATTTTTTTCATCACTATCAGCTGATAGTATAACAGATTATGATATACACAGACTCCAAAACAGTCATAAGAAAACACAGTCACATTAATCACAGGTGGTCATAGATGATAAATACTTTAAAAAGAGTAGCTAAGATAATTTGTTATTGATTTGCAATTTGTAAAATAAACTGAGAAAGAAAAAGAAGTCAATTACCTGAATTGTTTCCACCACATATTCAGACAGCACTGCAATAATCACAGTGATCCCCACCAGCCAAACACACCCACTCCAGAATCCTATCACTGCTTCATCTGAATCAGTGTCACCCTCTTCTTCATTTTGCTGCAAGATGCATGATGACAACTACTATTTACACATTGACATGAAGAAGAATCATCATTAGCCTCATCATTTCAAAATCAAAGAAAGCTTACATCGTGGTCTTCAAATAGTGTTCTGTGAGTCCAAAGCTGGAACACAAGGTAGGCAAAATATGCTATCACCATGATAATGCTAGCAGCTCTTGACAACTGCAGAGATGATTCTGCAGTGACACCTTCTGAGGCACCAGCATAATGGAACAACATTGGCAGCAAGTGGCAATGCAATGCCACAAACAGCATAAGCAAGTTCATATCTGCTTGTCTCTGCAAGAAAATTTGCAAAACATTCAACACTCTAATTAACACTAGTCATTATTACTTCACCTCAAAATAAGATAGGCAATTCATGAACAAAAGTTTGGCTTAGTGGGTGATTTAGTGCCAATATTTGAAGATTTCAAGAGTTTATTCAATGTGATTCTTAACCTTCTTTTTCTTTTTCATTTTCTATTTTATTTAAAAGTAGTCAAAATTGTCTCTTCTATATTAAATTGATGTTGACACCTTTTTAAAAAAATGACGAAGTGTAATAACTTTTGACTTTTTCAATCTTTCACTATATTTTTTTTACTCATCGTAACACCATAGGCGCTATGAGTAGAAAGAGGTGCTATGAGTAGAGAATGAAAAAGTGAGAGAGTGAAAGTTTGAAAAAACTTAAAATCACTCCTGTAATAATCTATCGACCAATGTTAACATCAATTTAATACGTTGACTCCTTTCAAATAAAATAGAAACTAAATTCAAATCAAAATTCAAGAAATTACATCCAATAAGATCCTCAAATATTGTAAAAGAAAAAAAACCTATTAAACCTAAATTTTTTTAATGGATTGAAGGGTCTTACTCTATCATATTTCTGTTCCTGTCTAAGGTTTACAAGGCCTCCACAGAATAGAGAGGTTCCAAGAACCAGAAGAAGATTAGAAATTACAGAACCCAGAAGAGAATATTTGACCAAAGCAATGTTATTATGGCTAAGGGCAAAAATTGCTATAATGAGCTCTGTACTATTCCCACATGTTGCATTCATAAGTCCTCCCACTGTAGAAAAAGAAACACAATAAGACTTAAATATCATGACAATCAATTATATAGTCTTGCATTTTATTATTGGAAAAATATTAGTTAGAAAAGATCAATAATGTATGAAAAAAACAAAGAAATAAGAAACATTGTAATTTTTTTTTTATGATAATAAAGTGAAATTCATATTTAGTCTAAATTAAAGAAAACATAACAGTACACTGACAGTGGAAAACTTGAAAAGAAAGAACATGTTCTAGTAGAACATACAATTATGGATACTCCCAACGTACCTGTGGGACCAGTGTAGCAAGCAATTTGTCTGCAAATTTTGAAGTACCAAATACCAAGGTAACAAATGGAAGAAGAAGAATCAGTAAACAAACATAAAAGGGTAAAGGAAAAATTTACAGAATAATAAAAAATGATTAATGTAGAATCCAGCTATAAACAAAAAGAATGGAACAATCATGTCATGATTTTCTTACTCTGTCAAGAAACTGAGTCTTTCTGCAAGTGGGGTAAGCCCCAATAAGCTCAATGCGAAAACCCATGGCTGTAAGAAACAAAAAGAAAGTGATTATTATTAGATAATCCAACCACTGAATACTACACTTTTCTAAAAAAAGAAAAAGAAATTATGCATTTGTATATATTATCACCACATAGATACTTTAATTATTTTTCTCCCTCTAACGAAAAAGTACTATAATTATTAAAAGTGGTAAGAGAAAACTTTTAGAGTAAATATATATGTATATACATAAAGCTTAATAAAAAAGTATTAAAGGATTAACTTGTTAAAATCTTCCAAATTATAATATAAATTATTTTTAAAGTGACATACATAAGGACAACTGTCATTTTCTATCCATGATTTGGATAAAACGGAATCATAGTTCAAAAAATATATACATAAATGGTTTCATAGAAGAATTTAATTAAAAATGACATATAGCACAGATAAAGAATAAGAAAAGAGGAAAATTGAAAAAAAGAAGGAAGGAAAATGAGTGATAAAGATGCATTATTGGAATAAAAAGTAAAAAGGAGATTTGACTTGTACTAAAGAATATCTTCAATCCATGTGTCCTGTAACATTTTAACTTCTGTACTTGCTTTTGTACCCACCAGACAAGAATTTGTAGATTCTATGGGTCAATTTATGACACTAGAATTATCTTTAACCCTTTTAATTTATCAACAAAAAAAAAAAAAACTTCATAAAACTCAACTAAATTATATGAAATGTAATGATGTAATGATTCAAGAATACACACTGATTGATTCACATTCTACATTAAAAGAATGAAGGGTAGAAATAATCAGTGTTCATTTCCATTCATGCATTACTTTCTTTTCAAACCATACATAAGACAGAAGAAGAAAGGGTTGAAAAGAGAAATGTTGGAAGATCATGCTAATTTCATAGGAAACATTCAATATTGTTCAGTTACACATATGATAATCATATGATAAGAACTCAAACTTATCAGGTGAAAAATGGTGTGAAAATCCAGAAAAACCAGAAGAGAACTCACTCTTCCAAATCCATAGCATTGAGCAACAATGGCAATTGGAACAGCTGGGAAGAGAATAGAGAGTTTGGTTCCCAAAACAACCTCTTGAATGTTCACCAACATGTCTTTTAGAGGACCACAACTAATCTTAGACACAAGAGTTAGGTCGGATTTTTTTCGCAGTGAAGAAGATGACATGTTATGTGCTGTTCTTCCATGTCTCATCTCCTTGTTCAACAACCCCTTCATGTTTGCACCACCACCATTCTCCATCACCTCCATTTTCAACACCTGAAAACTTTGGACTTCTAAATTACAAGAAAATTATAAATTTGACTAATAAAAAATCTTTTATGGGAAGACAAGGTGGCACCTAACCGAATGAGTGAATGAAGGTGTGTGATGATAGCAAGCCACAACAGAAGAGAAATATTATAAATAAGCATGTAGGGTTGTCAGCACAGCAGGTTAGTGCAATTTCCGCGAAGCTTCCTCTTTTATTTTTTTTATTTTTTATATATTTATATTTTAAGGAAAGAAAGAAATGTAATAACTAAATTCATTGTTAATCTTTTAATATTGGAATAAAGAATTTGTTACACGTGTGCTTATTAATTGGTTAACAAAGTTTCCATATATTAATCCCTATGAGTTTTAGGTATCGGCATATAGTATGTATAGTGAGAACTTTGTTATGACTGCAGCTTTGTTAGTTTTTTCTATATGTCATTTTCATTTCCATTGTTTCATTTTCTTTGAATATTATAAGTTATTAATACGTAGAAATTTCATATTGTGAATAGTAATCAAACTTTTATTTTCATTTAACCTACTTAAATATTTATAATAATATATATTATTATAAGAGATATTCACATATTGCATATTATGATAGTATTTTATTATTATGTCTACCTTTTTATTAGGTTTGTTTTTGCAATATTTTTTTTTTAACTTTTATAATTTAGACTATTGAATTTTACTATTGTGTGTATTTTTCTTAATTTAACAGTATTATTTATTTTGTATTTTCTTCATATGATTTGCATTCATTATCGTGTATTTTATTATATTTTATTATTTTATCTTCTCAAAAATTTATAATTTATTGCATTAATGTATTTATTACTTTTATCTTTTAAAAATTTATTAATTTTCATGTCGTTTTCACCTCACTGGTTATTCGTCATGTCAACATCTTTTAACTAAAAAAAAACATATATACAATTGTCTAGGTTTTTAAAAAAAAAATTAAAAAAATATATCTGACTAAAAATATATATATATTCAGTCAAGAACCAATTAAGAGAGAAGATAGTTTGTTGTTAATAACCCATTTAGCTACTACTTTTAAAATATTTACAGTTTAATCTACACTTATTTTAATCTCTATGGTTAAACTATTTTTATCTATTTTCATCTTTAAAAATAATTTTTAATTTATTTTAGCTCTTATATCTAAATTCATAAAAGAAAATAATTTTTTATTTTAGTCTCTATCATTTCATTATAAAATAAGTAATATATATTTAAATTATTAATATAATTAATTTTCATTTTACGAATGTTGATGATTTAATCTATTAAAAACAAATGCCTTTGGATTAAATAGTGCACTTTACACTTTAGTCTATTTTTAAAAAAAATGTTATATATTATTATAAAAAATACTTGTCCACAAAATGTGTCAATTTTATTGAAAAAAACATATGATTTGTTATGTGAACATCACAATTTAATGTAAACATAAATTTGTACAGATTTGACGATGTGATACATGAAAAAAGTGAACCATAATTATAAAATGGGTTTGATATAAAACTATTTCCGACACTATGTGAAAATAAATACATATGTAGCTTTTTTTTTTCTTTCTTTAGAAGTATTTTTTTTTTCTGCTGATGTGCTGAAAAATAGATTTTTTTTCTGCTCATCACCTAAAATAATTGTTTGAATAGTTTACTTGACAACCACATGTTCACTTAATGAATCATGAATCATACAATTTTATTAAATTTATTTTATTAATTTTAAATAAAAAGGTAGACATAGGAAATAGGTAAAATACTACAGTAAAGTAAAATAATAAATGGGTAAAAAAGTAATCCAATAAGTTATTATTTTTTAAAATATTTGTGTATGTGTAGTCTTTTCATATTATAGTGATCTTCTAACCTCTAAATTTTGTATTGAGTATCTATTACGCACATGCCTTACTCTACCTGAAAGCACAAAAATGTACTTCTTCTGACTGGCAGGTTTAAGGTATACGCACATGTATCATTAAAGAAAAAATCAAATGAATATGTTAATGCTTTATTGAATAAATAAGAAAAAAGAAAATAAAAGTAAATAAAAGAAAAAATATATATAAGAAATACAGTAAAACAAAAAATTATTTAACTAAAAACTTTATAACTTATATTTTTAATATTATTTTATTTAAATTTTTATTATTATTATTATTATAAAAATTAAGATTTTAAAAAAAAATCTCTAAAGGTTCGAGAGTTACATTTGTTAAATACATGTCATTTATCTTTATTTATGAATACTAGAATCCTCAATTGCATATTAATATTCAGACTAACTTTTCAATTTTTATGTTCTGAATAATTATATTAAGTATGCCGCACTAAATAGTATATAATTTGTCATAAATAAATTAAAATATTCATCCTCAGATGATTTATTATACATACTGCAATAACTTAATACACAAACCACATTTGAAATGATGTTTTAATTTAAATCATCAAGGAAATTAGAATATTTTATTTTCACTATAATACTATAACAAAATATATCTCACCACATAGTTTTAAAGATAATTATAAACATGAACAAACACACTAATGTCATATATGTTCACATATAAATACACATCAATAAATAATTATCTTATTTTACTGTTTTCACCTAGAATGTTAAGACTAGACATAAACTTTAATTAAATGAAATAAATCGTATAATATAAATGTGACTTAAAAATAATTTAAAATTATATAATTTTACCACTTTCACTTAAAATATTAATACTATTCATAGGCGGATTTGTGATTTAATGAACAAAATCTAACAGTAATCTAAAATGTCATAGATAGTTAATTGTCAATAAGACTTGAATAAAAATTAATTAATTATCTGAATAAGATAGTTAAAAATAAAAAACTATTTAAAATTAATTCATTTTATTTTAAATTAATAAAATATAATCATACGATAACTTGAACTGTAAGAACTATAAGTATAAGACTAAATAACCATATCTTAAAAGATTTTAAACACTTTAATTTTGAAAACTAAAATCGAGTCCTATAATTATAACAACTTTAATTTTTAATTATTTTTAATATTTTTTGTGTGTTCCATTAGAATCATATTCATGAATTCATTTTTAATAGTCATATTTTGCTGTCAAACTTATAAACACAGTCATAAACTAATACAAACAATTTATGTTAAAAATCACTAAAATACACTACTACAAATTCTCATATTACATATTCTCATATTACATGGAAATTTTTTTGTAAATTTGTTAAAAATATTTGCAAGAAAAGACTTTTTACTGCTATTTTTTCTAAGAATTTTAATTGATAGATAATTCCTTCGTGGCTAATTATTTCCTACAAAATTATAAAATTCGCAAGTATTTCTTACAAAATTTGTTGTAAAAAGTGTTTTATACAAAATATTTTACAAAAAAATTGGCAGCAATTTCCTGCAAATCTTTTTTTCATAACAAAATTTATAAGTATTTTCTAAAAAAAAAATTTCAAATCTTTTTTTTAGTAGTGATACAAATATTTAAGACATAGAGAAAGAAAAATTAATATATTATGCCACCAAATGAAAAGGGAAAAGAATTAAAACGGTGGCAGCAGAATTGTTGCACCACGTGGACAAGGACATATAAGATACGAAAGATTTAAGTGCAAACTAATATCAAATTCGTGTGTACGCATGGTCCTTTTTTGTTTTTGTGGGTATTTTGTTTAAATATCATATATTATATTAATATATTATATTAGTAAAAAATTAAATTAAAATATTGTTATTATCGGTATAATTTATATAGATTTGTAATTATATCATTTATATTTTGGTTAATTAGATAATTTTTTTCATTATCTAATTATTCAAGACTATTGTTTAAGTTCATTATATATTGATATAATTCATAGTTAAATAATACATACTTTATAGTTATACTTAATTTATATTGAAATGTTGAAATGATTACATTTGACAATAAATCTAAAGGGTGTGGTTTTGGCGGCAAAGTATACTAATCAGGTGTCTTGTGAACTTTTGTTCCGTGCATATGTACGTATCGTTGTTAAAATAAAGTATTGGTATATTGTGAACTTTTGTCCAGTGCAAAAGTATTATCCACATATAAATAATTAATTTAAAGAAAAATGGAAAACTGCAAACATATTGTGAGATGATATAGTCCCTTTTAAAAGTTAGAGTAATTGAAATTGATGTTAAAATTTTTAAACAAAAATACATGTAGATGTTGTTATCAACGTAAACATTGAATTTATAATAAAAGTTAAACATAATACAATAAATATGAAAGTATTACAGTAATTAGTTTTGTTTTTAATATTCAATGAATAATAATAGATAAAATAAAAAAATAAAAGTATATCTATAACATCTATAATATAATATATAAAGAGGATATCCTTTTTTGTGTCCACATTTCGTTATTCCAGTTTTACCTTAATATTATTTTAAAAATTATAACCTTTTATATATAACAATATATAAAGAGGAGATTGGTGCATACGCACTGGTATTTAAATATGATATTAACAGTGCAATGATGAATGTGGATTCTAGAACCTATTCATGACGCAAATAATAAGAAAAAAATTGATTATTAAAAAATTATTATTACGAATAGATTTAAAAATATCTTTGTTGGAAGTTGTGTTTTCATGAGTTGGAATACGCTCAAATTTAGTAATTTAGTAATACAAAGATATTTGCATTATTTCTTAAGCAGTCATAACTGTCACATTATAGTAGAATACGTTTATTTGCAATGCAATCAAAACAATTACAATCATGGAATATGAAACCAATTATGAGTCATTAATGTAAATTATTTAATAAATATTTATTAATGAATTGGTAAATGTAAACAATTTTAATCTTGGAATATGAAACCATTTATTGAATTTGTAATAATATATTAATTACTTGATTTATAAAAATTATTTTATTTGGAATATGTTTATAAAAAAGAGAAGATTGGTAAGAGATGAAGAACAAGATTGTTAAAATTTGATTGCTAATGAAGAAGTAGAAGATTGATAATCATTACGAGTATATATATATAATATAAAGAGAGTAAGATCATGATAGTTATTCCAAAAGTCACAACTGTATATCATGATGGTTCCAATTTATTGCATATCCTTAGGAACAAAAAAATTTCATTAAATATTATATATAAAAGCAAAATTGATATGACTAACTAATTAAATATATCAAATCAAGTATATATTCATAAATATAAAATCACTATATTAAATTAAATTTATACATAAAATAATTATTAATTAATAATAAAATGAAATATTTTTCAAAGACAACTATGATTTAGAAGAAGTCCAGAGTCAAGACCATAATGCTAGTAAAAAAATGTTGTTTAATTGTTTAATCGCGTAAAAGAAAAGTTTTGGCCTTTTTCGTTGTAACACCCCATTTAATTTAATATACGAAATTAAAGGGAGCGACATAATAAAGATAATATAATAGCGCAGTCCTAGAGTTTAAAACTCAACTCCTTACAATCCAAGGCACACCACGATGCCCAAAAGAAAGCTAGATAAAAAGTTACAAAAAATATCTAGATCCAAGGACAAACAAGTACATGAGTCATAGCCCTAAAGAAAAGCCCATAAAGAAACTAAAGTCTAGTCCACGTGGACTATGTGGCGGAACCATCACGTCCCTGTTGTCCACGGGTGTTCCTTGCATCTGCTCACACCAACAAGTTGATGATCATCGCAAAAGAGAGTACCACACAGCAGAACACACAACAATAAAAGTAGGGTAAGCTAGAGCACAAAAGATTTCATCCATACAATCAAATATATATTCACCATCCCATATACACGAATCAACCAATCATGTTATGACTTCGCAGACAATACACTAAGACATGACTCGACTCATCCGGATACATATAACATGGTCAGATTTAGTGGATGTTTGCACTTGTGCTGGATACCTCTGCTCACCCCCGAGCTGCTCACCCTCGAGCTGTGTGTTACAAGTGTTACAATGAATCAATTTCCCTCACCACAAGGTTAGCCCTTAATAAATTTCAGGTCTCCTGCTACTCTCACCACAAGAGTCAGTCCGCTCTAGGTGAGACTAACTGACTCCTTAGAGTGTCAGGATGCAACCTTACCTTGAATCCTTACCTAGTTATACAGATGGGACACCACCATGGACACCCACTAACAGGGGCCATGGAATTATGTCCCGACCACTGAAGCACGACCTAGAAATCCCACCTAAGGATTTCCAAGGAATTACACACTGACACGGACCAAGCATACCAGATCAATCGATAAAGATTATTGCACATTTATATATACCTCACATACCATCTCTTGATAATTCACCCTTTCTCATTTCTTTCTCAGTGGTTCCATACTCAACCATTTCTCTCCAACCATAGTTATGGGATTTCAGATCATGCCAATACCATGCCATTTTAACACTAACCATCTCATTTAGTTCACATGCCAAGTTCCCACCATATCCATCATTCACCATTCATGAATCATGTCACGCATACATAGCAATTCATTATATATTTCTCATCATAACAATCATACCCAAACAAATACCAATCATCCAAGGGCAACAAAGCAACCAAACAGTGCACTGCCTCACCTAGCCCCTCGCTCAGGCTGAAGGATCTCGCTCAGGCGAGAAGCTCTCGCTCAGGCGAGCCCCCTTCGCCTAGGCGAGGGCTCAAAAAGGGGAACAGTAGCCTCACGCGGGATCTCGCTTAGGCGAGACCCCTCTCGCTTGGGCGAGATGCTCGCTCGCTTAGGAGCAACGTGGGTCGCCTGAGCGACCGCTCGCGTGAAACATCTTGGGCGAGCCTTTGTTGATCTCGCCTAGGCGAGACAAGCTCGCTTGGCCGAGAAAACCAGAGCTCACCACTATTCTCTCGTGCATTACCACTCAACAGATCACCAATGGCTCAAAATTATCATACTGGAGTTCATATTAACATACCAAACATATTTAAACGGCAAAACAAAGGCACAAACAATATCACTCAAAAGAAAGGGCGAACCCTAGCTTCCCGTACTTGGAAAACAAGCTAGCGGAACGCTCCGACACGCACATAGTGAGCACGATTGTCCCTAGGATGGTCAACGAGCTGAAACGAACGGTAAAACAGAGAAAAAGGACGAGTCATTACCAAACCCTAACGGTAAATAATGAACATAGGCCATGAAAAGAGGAAACATGAGCTGAGGAGTGACTTACGTGGAGTAGGAGCTGGGTTTGAGTTAGCTCGAAGAAGGCTTAGAGCAAACCCTAGCAGAGCGTTCTGTGAGAGAGACGTAAAGGTGACGACTGATTTTTTTTTCCGAAAGAGTGAAAGTGGAACATTAGGGCAGACTAGGATTCAGCTTTATCTCTTGGGCCAACTCTTAGGCCCATCAGATTTAGGGCAGCCCTTTTTGTTAAAGGCAGAAAAAGAATAGGGCCTTACATTTGTGTTCTTCATTCTCTTTATGAATCTAAAAAAAAAAAAAAAACATTTATCAAATAGAAGAGTAGTTACGACGATCTACTCCATTATTTGTTGTTAAAGTAAAGTGTTGATATAAAATTAAAGAATGATGAAAAGTCCCAAACAAAACTATTATTTTTAATAAATGTCCCCTTTCTAATTCCAAAACTTATTCTATAATAATTTTTAAAGTACAAATATAAATTATAAATTTTATATCTTAGTTTTATAGTATAATTAATAAATGTCTACTTTCTAATTCCAATACTTTTGACAATAATAACTTAATCTTATTATTCACAAAATATAAAAAAAATTAAACAAATTAAAAATAATTAATTAAACTTTATAATAAGTTAAATATATTAATAAAACTCAAATTAATTATAATAATATATTTACTACCAATCATGAAAATCGTAAAAAGTTAAGTAAAATGATAGAAAATTGAAAGCAAAAAGAAAATAATAATTGAAACTTAAAGACAAAGTAGTATATGTATGAAATATTGTAGATATCATAATTACCAAGAAAAAACAAATTGTAAAGAAAAACTAAAAAATAGGTGGTAATACTACTATTGAAAAAAGTTTAGTAAATTTACAGTCCATCGGGATAGACATGTTAATATCATTGATATAATTTTTCTTTTTCTATGCTTTAAAATCTTGCAGTTTATATGAGATGAGATATATGATAGTGAACAAAATCTCGTTTTCTTTTTTGAGCTCTATAGCACAATGATCATACTTTAGCTCTCAATTCATCGAGCAGTTTCCTTTGATGATTCTCATCATGTTCACCTGTCAAATGTCAAATTCAACCACCGTCTTATGGTTAGAAATTTTTTTGAAAGAAAAATCATTTCATTGCTAAAACAATTAATTTTATACATGTCGTATTATACCCAAGAAGACGTGTGTCTCCCAATAAATAAGAATTTCATTGATGCATACAACACATATATAAAATAAAATAGGTATTCTAAAATAATATAATATAAAATAAAATAAAGCAAACCATGTAGCACCTGGTAGTTTTTCTCGGTGTGTAAAGCAAATCCCATTCTCGCCTTCAAGAGTTGGTATGAACTCATCAATAAAGGGATGAACCTTGCATGCATCAGATGCAACTTTTGCCTTTAAATGCTTTCGTATTTCTTAGTATTTTAGGTAAGATAATAAGAAGAAAAAAACACAACATGTTAGAAATTAGACGGAGCAGAGAATCCAGAAAATAAAAAGATTTAATCTTCAATATCTTTGATCATATCCAACTTTTTGGTCATTACAACCTTTATAAAATAAGAAACATAAAAATAAGAAAAATTAAAAGTGGAACTTTAGAAGACAATATGAAGAATGAAGTCATTTCAAAGATACAAAAAAAAGAAAAATACAAAAAAAAAAAAATCAAACCACAAAGCCATCTCAAAGATCCACGAAAATACAATAACACAACTACATTTTAAGATCAAAGATTAAACCACAATAAAAATTAAAACCAAAAACAAAACAGCAAAAACCTTAGCAACCAACCCATCAACAAAAATAACACCTAGACAGTAAAACCCATAAAGCTAAATATACACAAATATGGGTTGAAAAAAAAACCCACAAAGATGAAGGGAAAGAAGGTAATAGGACATGCAAACAAAACCATCACAGCAAAACGAAAATGAAAACAAAGAATCACCTAATCAAGACAACAAAACATTCACAATCAAAGCAAAAGCCAAAACAAAAAAATATAAAGTTGGGATTTTAGAAATAAGATGAGCAGGAGAGAAAGCAAAGAAAGTTTCAAGATATCATCCCACAAAACCCAAATACGAATAACAACCAAAATCTGAAGAAAAAAAAAACATAAATGCCTCAGTAAAACTATGAAAAAAGAAAAACCTAAGGAAAACAAATGAAAAACATAAATGCCACCATACCTTGAAACTGAGGAAACCCAGAAGAAATAACAACCGAAAACTAAAATCTTCCATGCAGTGAAAAAAAATAGTGAGTTATTCAAAAGATGGTTCAAATTCATTTGTGATCTTTATTCTTTTATGTTCTCATTTGAAAGAGTAAGTTATTGCATTAAATATTCTTAAATAGTAATTTATGTTTCTCATGCTATTAAATGGTCTTGAATCATAATTTATGTTTCCCATGCTATTAAATGGTCTTTAATATTAATTTATGTTTTCCATGTTATTAAATGGTCTCGAATAGTAATTTATGTTTCCCATGCTACTGATTTGAAGAGACCAAAACATCCTGAGATTTCCTTGAAGAAACTTTACCATCTAGTGTTGGAGAAACTTAACAAAGAGAGTCATTTATCTATTCAAACAATGGAAAAATAATAAAAATAAAACCATTTAAAAATAAAACCTCTTAATAATGATTTTTCATCATTCTACTTCAGAACTTCGTTTTGGATCTTCAAAAATCTTTGATCTTCTCTTTAATAGAAGAAGAAAACATGAAAGAACAAAGGAAAAAAAATAAGAAACATTTGAAAACTCTAGAACACAAGTACTAACAAAAATTGAAAAACATAACATTAAAATACATACCTGGTAAAACATACAAAATCAAGCACCAAACACCAACGTACGAAATTCAGAAAACACAAACACGAAATCTAAAATGGTCTCAAAACAACTGAGATAGAGAATCCAACCAAAAACTCAAACACACAAACAAAGAAAAAAATGGCATACCTTAGGAACGTAGAAGAAGGAATGTAGACAACGAAACCACCTAACACTACTTTATTTAAAATGCAAATCATCTCAAAGTAACTAAGTTTAAATTATTAATGCATGCAACATCAATCAACTCATGCATAGTACTCCCTCCATCTAACCCTCAAACAAGTGGCCTTTTTAATCGTAGAAGAAGACCAAAGTCGATACCATAATGCCAGTAAAAAAATGTTGTTTAATCGCGTAAAAGAAAAACTTTGGCCTTTTTTGTGTCTTTCATTCTCTTCATGAATCTCAAAGAAAAACCTTCATCAAATAGAGGAGTAGTACAAAGAAAAGTAGTTACATATGGTAGAAGCATAAAAGACCGGAGAGAAGAAAAAAAGCTTAGACCTTTTGGGTGTTCTTCAATCAGTTCATTGAACCATTTCACAGAAAATCTACATGGATGTCCCATAAATCATTGATCCATCGAAGAGAAGAACAAAAGCTTCGACCTTTTTGTGTTCTTCAATCTGCTCATCAATCTCACAGAAAAACATATTTCGTCAATTACCAAGAAACAAAAAAAAAATTGAGTCAAAGAAAAAGAAAAGCTTTTACCTTTTTGGTGTTCTTCATTCTTTTCATGAATCTTAAAAAAACCTTCATCTACAAAGAAAATTAGTTACATATGGTAGAAGCAGAAAAGATCAGAGCCAAGAAAAAAAGCTTACACCTTTTAGGCGTTCTTCAATCAGTTCATTCAACTATTTTGCGAAAAATATTCATGGATGTCCCATAAATAATTGATCCATCAAAGAGAAGAAGAAAAACTTTGGCATTTTTTTGTGTTATGCAATATGTTCATCAATCTCACTAAAAAACATCATTTGCCAACTACCAAGAAAAATAAAACGGGTCAAAGAAAAAGAAAAACTTCTACCTTTTTGGTGTGATTCATTATTTTCATGAATGTCAAAGAAAAATATTCATCCAACAGAGAAGTAGAACAAAGAGAAGTAGTTACATATGGTAAAAGCAGAAAAGATTGGAGAAAAGAAAAACAAATTCACCTATCTTTTGTTGTTCAATCAGTTCATTCAACCATTTCGCAGGAAAGCTTCATGGATGTCCCATAAATCATTGATCTATCGAAGAGAAAAACAAAAGATTTGGCTTTTTTTGTGTTCTTCAATCTGTTCATCAAGCTCACCGAAAAAACATCAAGTTGTTACCTTTTTGTGTTCTTCATGGTATTCATGAATCTGAGAGCAAAACATCAATCCAAGAAAGAAATACAACAAAGAAAAGTAGTTTAATATGATAGAAGAACAAAAAATAGCTGAGAAGAAAAAAGTTGTTATCTTTTTTGTGTTCTACACGGTATTCATCAATCTGACATCCATCCAACAGAGAAATACAACAAAGAAAAAAAGTTAAATATGGTAGAAAAACACAAAATCGGAGAGAAGAAGAAAAGTTCTTACCTTTCTAATGTTCTACACGGTATTCATCAATCTGAGAGCAAAACATCCATCCAACAGAGAAATACAACAAAAAACCTATAGATCTTTTGCAAATTGCTTTTCTACAAAGCTTCATGGACGCAGCAAAATAAAATCCCTATTGATCTTTTGCAAACTTCTTTTCTGCAAATGAGAGACATTTGAAAGCAAAGCCCAATCATGACATGTAGCAGAAAAAGTAAAATAACCTAAAAGCCCAACATCAACTAAACATTTAACAAATAATTCGAGATCATTGCATGGATCAATCTGGAGTACCGAGATGGCCTTTCAACAAAGAAACATGAAAATAAGAACAAATTAGAGAAGAGAGGAAAAAAAGAGTAACGAATTAGAAGGAAAAAGTAGAAGAACCTAGAGTGGTCATAGTGTCGTAGAAGAAGCTTTGATAATGGAAGAGTGCACTCGTTGAAATCCAAAACCATGTTAACCTTGACGAACAAAACCTCGTTTATTGTTGGTTCTAAAGAAAAGAGTGTGGTTGATAAAAAAAAAGTGTGTTTTAGGGTTCAGAATTCAGAGGGTAGAAGATGGTCCAAGAATTTTTTGGCAATAGGAGGATGAAATAGTTTAAGAAAGATAGTGGGATGTGAAAGATATTTTTTAATTTTGAATAGAGTGGTGAGCGGAAGTTAAACTGAGAGAGGAATCACTCCAATTACTAAAAACCCAAAAATAAGGACACGTGTCACACATATAAATATGGATATTTACAAAATTTTCATGACAGAAGCTAAAAAAAGAAGGAAAATGGGATTTTACTGAAAAACCAAAAAAGAGGACAAGTGTCACTTGTTTAAATTGGGGTACTTGGGTAATATCTAGGGGTCATTGTTTTCTTATATTTTAGACTTTTATGCCGATTCTAACATAAACAGAGATATAAAATTTATTTAAATTATAAGTTGATTATTGTGTATATTTCAAATTGTAAATTAAATAATTTTTTTCTAATAATGATAGAAATTTGATTGAATTTGATTGTATCACATTAAAAAAAACTTTTATGTAATTAATGTTTTTTTTTTAATTTTAAAGATAAAATTTGTGATAACTTAAAATTTGTATTTTAGGAGTGACTGTATTTTAAAATAATGAGATTATATTATTTTAATGATAAAATGTTAAGTATAAATAGAAAGTTCATAAAGGATCTTATTATTTTCATCTCTTTAAGAACTCCTATCTAAGAGTTATCTCTCTTCTTTCTAAGAAATTTGACTTTCTGATCATCTAATTAAAATCAGAGACCTCTAAGGTGATCATCTTGGTGAGCTCTTCCTTTCTATCATATCAGTATCTTCAAATTGTGTAAGTGGTTTTCTATTCATTTTCTTAGGGGTCTTTTTGTTCTAGGATTGTATATGATCGTGTCCTGGTCGCATATGGGGTTTTAGTCTTCTTTTTTAGTCTCTGTTGATCAATGATCATGATGATATGGTGTGATCATGTTTGTGATATTTCTATGTATGTGTAAATAGAGTATCATGTGAGTGAAAAGGTGTGGTTGTTATTTTAGAGTTGTGGGGTTAATCTGTCATGGTAAGGGAAGTTAGTTGCCTTTTGTGTACGTGAGTTTGATGTTTTGCATGTACGTGGTTGGATACATTTGATGATAAAATTTACTTGTTGTGGTGAATTTGTTTGGCATGTATGATTGATGTATTTTGGATTGTTTGATCAATGGTTGCATGTTATTGTTTAATCTTGTGGTAATTTGAAGAAAGTGGAATTTGAGTCACTAATCAAATTAATACCAACTCTTATGTTTTAAAAATTGTTTTAGACTAATACTTGAGAGGAGAACCACTTTGAGCAATGCAATAAGTCCATATTTCCCAAAAATCACCAAAATGCATCTATTGTGAACTGATGTAGCGCTAATTGGTAGTTTTCATCATTGAGCACCACTTTTTGCGAGTTGATGGGCATTAAGTGGCATTCAGGAAGTGTTGAGTGTCAGTCCTAGTGCAGGTTTGGGAGCATTTTGGCTCCACGATGCTGAGCACCAGACTTTGCCATTCAACGCCAGAATCTATCAATGAGCGCTAGCTTTCCGAATGGTCTGGCATTGAGCGGTGACATGATTCTACTAAGAACCAATATTTTTCGAGGCAAACAGCACTGAGTGTCAGATACCTTATTTTTTCTATTTTTCTTGTTTATTTTTGGAGGTTTGTGATTGATGCTAAGCATGTTTTATGGTTTTCATTATTATAAATTGAAGTGGATATGTTCTTGTGAGCATGTATGATGATGGTGTTTATAGGATTTCAAAGAGAAATAAAAATAACGATGATTCCACCTATAACCATTGTTAAACGATTAAAAAAGTAAAAAATTGAAAGAATAATGACGGTGGGGTGTCATAATCGTCGTTAAATCAAGAAATGACAACTATTTTGGTCACAATCGTCGTCAAAAAATATTTTTACAATGCTACTTCAAACAATTCAAATGATATAAAAGTAAAAAAGTTCCAACCATAATTAACTAAAGTTTTAACATAATTGATAAAGATATAAAAGTAGTATAAGCTAATATACTTTAACTTTTCAAATACTATAAATTCTTACATCTATGAATAAAATACTTTGCCCACATTTTTTGAACATAGGCTAATGTTTTTTAATCCAATGTTTGTACGTCATCAAAATTCTGCAAATGTGAATTGAAGACAAAATTAGTACATATGAAAACATGAATTATTCACTACAACAAAAAAATACAATAGGCAATAGTGAAAAACTACAACCTAAAGCTAAAAAATTGGTGCCTAAACTTTAGGCAACGAATTTGCAGTTGTTGTGTATGTTGGGCAACTATATTTCTCATTTAGGCCATAACATTGTACAATCGTTACCTATTATGCAACAATGAAACAATTGTTGCCAAAGATATCATAATAGGCAACATTTTTGTAAACACAACGATTTTGTTTTTTGTGTTACTTATTCTTTTAATCAAGGATTATGAAAATATTGCCTATACTAAACCATGAATAGACAAAACTTTTTCAAATGTTGAAATATAAACGTATAACGTCTTAAATTAATTTTACAATATTATTTTGAATTTTATTACATTTGGACAATCATATTCTAAAGGGATAAATATGTTTTTTGTTCTCAAACTTTTAATGGATTTTGAAATTAGTCCTTGTGTGAAGCTATAACCTATTTTAGTCGTCCAACTTTTGTATTATTTTTTTTGTTTTAGTTCTTTTTCTATAACGACGTTAATAGCTTGTTGACCTATACAATGGCGTTCCATGTTGTCATGTGAATTTTTTTGACATCATACGACATGTGTTGTTGAAATTATTATTTCTATTGATTTAATTAAAAATTGAATTTGAAAAACCTATTAAAAATTGAACTTAACTTTTCCTTACAAAGTAACCCTAAGAATTGAATTAAAAAAAGCAAGATAGTTGTTGTTCGAAAGAGACCGAGAAACTCGAGCATTAACGAATTGTTGAGGACGAGTGCGTTGGTGAAGAACAATGGTAAAAAATACTACAATCATATTCAGAGGTTGTTGAAAAGGAAAGGTATCTTGTCATCCTTTCACTTGCGTCAAGCAAACCCATTATCGTTCAACTTTCGCCAAGTAAGATTTGCCATTCTATGTTTATTTTGATTGAAAATTGGGGTTTTATCAATGTACATTGTGGTTTTGTATTATGATTTTTTTTGTGGTTGTTCAAGGTTAACATGTTTTGTTCCCATTTAGGGTTATTGATGAGTATGAACGATTTTGTATAAAAATGCAGGGCATGGGTTTCACTTTGGAGATCATGGAATTATGTGTCAACGAGCGACTACCCGTGAGCAATTTCAAGCATACAACATATCGAGTGTCAGGAAGCTAGTTATTAATAATATGGAATTATGTGTCAACGAGTAGTTACCCGCGGACAATATCGAGCGTACCACATGCCGAGTGTGAGGGTGCCAACTATTAATCATATGAAATAATGTGTCAACAAAACAACCTATGATCCTAGTCATGTCGAACGACTCATAATGAGTTATGTTAAGGTTTGCCATAAATATTTCAGATGTCTTTATGACTCGAACAATGACATATGGCCGACACAGTCGAACGACGTCTAAGTTAAACAAGTCAACTGGTAATTAAGGATAAACAAGTCACTAATAAGGTTTTTAAAGCAATTGAGCCTTATTAGATCAATCCTAATCAAAGGTCTATGTAGAAAATTATAAATACAAGTCAAAGATAAGGTTTTTGGAACTTTTTTCTCGCATTTATTATAGCATTAATTGCTATTGTCAATCGAACCATTGCTGACTTAAGCATCAAAGTCTCTATAATAGGTACACCGATCGATTGGAGCACCGAGTGGACGACAAGAGTATTGGACGGACGATTAGAGTGAAAGCTAAAAGACTGGACAAGTTGTTCAAGTAGACGTTATCCCCCTATATTTGAAACAATTTTGAACTCCCAATTTTTTAGGATAAAATTTGAGTTATTGGTTGAGGAGTAAGTATGAAATGTGTACTTCCTTTATATAATTATGTATAAGTACGATTTTGAATCCCAGTAATACTAAATAATAAAAATATATATTCTATTGTAAACAATTAGCTAGGTAGATACATCTCTATTAAAGATTTTTTTTTATGAAATGTTATTCCTCTCATTTGTTGTTGAGTGAATGCTCTTTATAGTGTCTAAGCTTCAATTAGCGAAGAGAAGAGCATATATACCAAATAAAATATAAGATGACTCTTAATCACTCATATATGCGTTTGATTGTGAAACAAGATAGACAAATGAGAGGAATTGGTTCTACTTGAACTCATTTTTAAATTTATTTTACTATGAAAAGGCTACAGACAATCCAAGTTCCTCGTGTATTTATGACAAATTTTGTCTGTCGTTCTTTGTGTAAGCATGTGATTTTGTTGTCGGGACCATACAGATGTGGTGTGATTTTCTTTGATGGAACCATCCGAGGCTATACATATCACAAAAATATCCCACAAAATATAAATTTCAATACTTTTCTTTAGAATAATGAAATCACAAGTAAATATACCACATTTTATTCAAAACTTCAATACTTTGTTTTTGTGTGTTTGATCTAATATTTGAAGTTTTAATATCTACAATTTCAGATATTTAAAATAGTTTCAGCTTAAAGATAAAACATGAACTGAAGTTTAACTTGATAACTTCTAACTAAACTTGTACCGAATTTGTGATTTTTTTTTACTTATGTTATTCAACTCGTCTAATTTATATCCTAACATGAGAACTTATATTAAAGCTTTAGAAGTTCACATGCAAATCAAAACCAAATAATATGAGTGTTATCATGTTCATGTCCTTGTCAACTTAGGCAAAAGTTTGAGAATTTCCCATCTTCTCAAATTCCGTTCCGCTTTCCACTTGTCTCCAAAATCACATCCCTAAAAATACGTAATTACATAATTATATATTTTTTTCGAGTCAAAGATATTAGAGAGATTTGGTACATTTTTTATTAAAACATTATTACTAAATTTAAAATAAATTTTTTGAAATTTTAAACATTGAAACAAAAATTAATAAGATCTTAAGAAATTTTACATCTTACAAAGCATAAAAGAACTTACCAAATAATATTACAAACCTCGAAAACAATATTTCTGCGTTCAAATTTTTGTAAAATATGTAAAGCTGTGAAGTGTATAAATTACAAACCTCTTAAGTTGGTTTATTATGTATAAAGTCTTCCAAATTTTGAAACACGAATTGGAATATATCAAGCCTAGAATATCATCGGACAAGTTTAAGAAAAAAAAAAGTTTAAAAAAATTCCACAAATTAAAAGTAACACATGAGTTCGTAAAATTAAAATCGTTTTCAAATTTTTATTTTTAATCTATATATAATCTAATTAAAATAAATAAAACATTTAAAATATTAGGTGCCATTAAACTGGTCCTTAAAAAATTTAGAAATACGATTTTGTTTTGATTGAGTGCTTGAATACAACAAAACATAGAGGAGTATAACAAATGATGATCAAATTATGTGTGCATGTGTTTTGTCTAATAGACAATAGAGTATCATGTTAAGTTCTAATTCTTCTAATAAAATAAATGATTATCAACCGAATGATAAATATGAACCAAGCAAACAAGAACTCGAAGAATACTCTAACCTTGTGTTTGGATGAAGCATTTCAGCAATACTTAGAAATTAAAATGCTTTGCATTTGAATTGTTTGCAATTAAATTTCATTCATTTTTTAAATAATTTGTTTGGATAAGGGAATTAAAATACCTTATATTTCAATTCTTGTTTGGAAAAAAAATTTGAATTTATTATGAGATAAAATTCAATTTTAACAATATTTATTTTAGGCTTAATTATGTTTTGAGTTCATGATAAATTTGGAAACCTGACGATCAAGAAGGGCCCGACGACACGGACGGGTTCAACGACCCGGACGGGCCCGACAACCTAGACAGGTCGACGACCTAGACAGGTCGACGACCTGGACGGGTCTAACGACTCGAACGGGCCTTCCAAACTGTCGGGCCCGTCTGAGTTGTCGGGCTTGTCCGGATAGCTTGACCCGTCCGAGTCGTCGGGTCCGTCTGTGTCATTGGAACCATCCATGTCGTCGGGCCTGTCTGGATCGTCGGGCTTGACGGTTTGGAAGGGTTCGTCCGGGTTGTCGGGCCTGTCCAAGTTGTCGGGCTTGTTCGGGTCGTCGGGCCCAACGATTTGGAGGGGCTCGTTCGGGTCGTCATACCCGTTTGGATTGTCGGGCCCGTCAGATCATTGGTCTTGTCCGGATAGTCTTCCCCGTTCGAGTCGTCGGGCCATTCTGGGTCGTCGACCCGTTTTGGTTGTAAGGCCTGTTCGGGTCGTTGGGCCCGTCCGGGTCGACGGACAGGCCCGTCTGGATCATTGAGCCCATTTAGGTCGTCGGACCCGTCTGGATCGTCGAGCCCATTTGGGTCGTTGGACCCGTTTGGGTCGTCGGCTCTGTCTGGGTCGTCGAGCCCATTCGGGTCATCGGACCCGTCTGAATCGTCGACCCCGTTTGTGTCATCGGGCCTACCAAAGAGTCTAGAATGTGAGGTTGAGTGAAAAGAATTTCAAATTCCACTTATTTTGAGGATATTTGAATTTCTACTAATTTAGCTAATTGAAATCCCTCAAAAAAAAAAAGCTTGCATTTGAAATGCTTTTTAATTTATGTATCCAAACAAAGCATTTCATTACAAAGAAATCTAAATTCTTCAAAACAATGAATTACTTCATTAAAATACTCTATCCAAACACACTCTAAAGATTAATTGTGTTTTAGAAAATGTCTTTACTATGTGCCATCAAGAAATTCAATGTCGATTTTGACCAATAATTTTTAAAAAGTCAAAATAATATACTCAAAATTTTTATATTTAATTATTGTCATTAATACAATATAAATAGGTACATAATTTATTATAATTGTAACTATAAAAGAAATCGTACATATTTAAAGGATTACCCTTCGTTCCTTCACATTATTGAACTCATCAATAATTGAATCAAAAATAAAATTTTTAGTTATTTCTTTTTCAATATAAATTTGTTGACAAGAAATTTATCTTTCATTTTATTCCACAATTTTGTTTTGATAATCTTCATTGCAGAAAATGATCTTTATGTTGTAGTTGTAGAAACAGAAATAGTTCAAATAAGACGAATTAAATGATCAATCGAATAAAATGTCTTTAACTTTCCTGTTATTGCTAAAAATTAGCATAATTCAAGCATAGATGATAAATTATTCTAATTTGGATGGTTAAAAACATCAACAATAAAATGTCGAAGTTGAAATTTTAATCTGATCTTTTCTTGCTCACTAAAATCGGTAAAATTTGTTCACAATAGTGCATATATCCTCAATGTTAAAAGCTTTATAAGCATTATTAGAAACTAAAGCATTGCTTAAAGTTAAAAGTTCACTTGTTTGCTCACTAAAATTATCATTTACTTCTTGTAGTTGTTTATCTACTGTAACAAAAAAAATCACCCTACAATGATGTTCTATAGTGACATGATATTTTGATTTTGAGAATGACCATGACGTGCAACATAATTAGATTTAAAATTAGGAATATCAATGGCATGTTGCTCCCAAAACAATATCACACCTATCAATAAATTTTTCTAAGAAGTTTTGAATCAAAATTTTAGTAGAACAAACCAATTTTATAGCATTCAATATATCTTAAAATTATTTTTGCAAAGCTTGACAAAGAAAATTAGTAGTTCTCGTAATTTCATTCATCATGTGTACACAAGTCTAGCAATACACATACATTAGATCAATTGTTCATACATTGATTTACAGTTTTAGTGAGTCTACTCTACATATTTTTGCATATGCTTTATATTTTCAGAAATTCTGCTCTATATTTTTGTACATTTTTACCCTTTATATCTTTACAAATTTTGTTATTTATAAATTTACAAACATATTGACTTTCTAAACCTATAAATCATTTTTCATGTTGAATCTATTCAAAACTTAAAGGTTAAATATGTTTTTAGCCTCTGAACTTTAGTGCGAAATTGAAATTTGTCAATGTTTGAAATTAATACATTTTAGTCTAAAAATGAATAGATATAATCTTTTTAACTCAATTGCGTTAAATTTTTTTGACATATGCATATTAATATTTGAATTATTTAAACACATTTGTCACGTCAAAAAAAATTAATATAAATGGATTAAATATACTACCTATTGATTTTTAAATTTTGAAAGCTAAAATGTATCAAAATTCGATTGTTCGGAAATTAAATTCTAACTTGTTTTTGAACCCTTTCAATCACAGTTCAGAAATTATGTGTAAATACTTGCTGCAGAGTGCTATCTAAGTAATTTTTTAGTGCACATATTCTGTTTGGGTAAAATAATTCAAGAAGTGTTTCTATTCGGAGATTTATTTAACGAAGATATTTTAGACAGATAGCACAAGAACATTCTGATTTTGAAAAGCAAATTGGAGTACTTGTTTTAGATTTCTAGTACACAAAGGCAAGTCTTTTCAAAAAGAAAAAGCAAAGCAAGCTCAAGCATTCAAATCAAACTCTATAAAGATAATAATAACCACCAATGTTGCCTATCTTATATCAACTTTGTCGTCTTCAGCAAAAACAAAGTCACATCAAGAGTGCTTTGTCCAAAAGATTCCCTATATGACGATATTTCAAATTAATGGTCAAGTTAGTAACAATAACATGAGAAAATGGTACATGCCAACCATTTGGGGCCCCACAAGCCTCATGATGTTTTGTGTTGATAGAGAAGCCAACTTGGCACGTAATGAGAAGATTCTACATGTAAAGTCTATCAATTAAATTACCATATTACAGTGTTGCATGATCAACCCCACCTAGAAATGAATTCCACTTTTTAAGAAAAAACAAGGACTCAATTATAATAAAGCGCAAATGCATCAAATCAACCTTGAATCACTATAAGGTCACACGATATCAACAGTGACACAACCAACACCAAAAAATGTATTTCCGTGATGTGACAACTACCAAGAAAATAGAACATTATCTTAAAAGTTTCGATCAGAACCAAGAATTGAATTTCAGTGATGTAACAACTAACAAGGAAATAACACAATTCAAATAACTTGTGGCATGGTTACTCTGCTCAAATTGATGAAAAGATATTTAGTAAGTAGGTATCAGTGTTATCACCTAGGAGCTGCAAATTAATCTTTAGAAGCTAACTATAACCAGAATTTCTAGTTTACACTGCATTCTCCTCCCAGATATGCTTGAAGACTAATTTCATTAATCAAGGTTTTGTTTCTGATATCTCATTTTCTATGGGGTTGATGCAATATACACGTGACCCAATATGCTTCACCTTTAGACCAGCTTTTTCACAACCATTGAAGAAAAGAGATTCATCTTCCTTCCCAATTCTGCGTCTCCAGCTCATTAAAAATGCTGGCTGCGGCAATACTACATCTCCTGCCAACACAAAATTCAGTAAAGATGCAAACTTGAGTAGCTAAAGCATGTTGGTTAGAAGGGTCTCTACATAATACCATGACTCTCATCATTTCCAGTCGGAGAAACCACTCTGCTATGCCGGGGCTTGTAACATTTGAGAAGAAAGGAAATGGTCTGTATCAAATTTGCATACTGCTTTACATCTACAAACATTTAAGATTTGATACATATTAGTGACTATTTTCATAAGTTATGATGATAGAATGGGCCTAATGAGGCTCTAGAGAAGGAAAATCAAGTGGCTTAATGGATTTTATAGGATGGTCTTCAAATATAAAAGAGAAAAATGTTTTTAAGATTGTTTAGTTTATATGAACAATCTTACATTGTTTAGTTACATGAACAATCTTATAAAATGTTAACAATCTTACATTAAGATGAGTTACTTGATGCTGTAAGTCTCGAGGTTATGCTAACTAGTAAACCGGATTCGGATCTTCCTTTATGCTGAAGTCTTAACAAATAATCTCTTTCCTTTATGAAAGACAGTGAAGAGGACAGAAATTCAACACAGAAGAGATGAGAAACACAAATCTTAACATTTCCCACACAGCATGATGATCAAGAAATTTGTCTAGTAATTATGAATTGGACATGTGTGACCATGATTGACCAGAACAGTATTCACTCCTTGAATTTAAAAAAAAAAATTAGGTTATTAAAACTCAAACAAAAATCCAGATACAATTAATTATTACAAAATTGGCCAAATACAAAATATTCATAGATGCAATTATATATTAAGTAAATACCAAAATTGGTCCTCGAAAGATGAGTGTGTTGGCTGGTAGGTCCTTAATTAAAATTTTCATATAAATGAGTCTTTGAAAAATTCATCTGCTTGCATATAAGCCCTTTCATATTAAATACAAATAAAAACTTGTGTTTACGTATCAAATACTCATAATGGACTTATATGCAAGCAGATGAAATTTTCAAAAACCCATCTACATAAAATTTGAATGAGGGTAGCGCACTCATCTTTTAAGGACCAATTTGGACATTAATTAAGTATTGCAAGATGATGAAATTAAATGACATTTCAATAATTATTAAACAAGTACTTTAATTTGGTTACATCATTTTTTAATTTAATGGAAAGAAGATTATTAGTGAGAATTAGAGCTCAGAAAGAAAAGGACAGAGTACAAGCTCAACCCTTCCACTACAATCACAAAATCTAGAAAATCGTTTACAAATTGTATTCACGCCAGATTGAAATTACCAATCTTGGTATTCCAGCAAACAATGATCACCAAGTCACAGAGCTCAAGATAGATGCTCAGTCGCAACTAAACCTGACAATGATCACTCATACTGATAGAACCAAATGCCATGAACTCATAATGAAAAGTGTAGCATGAAAAATTACATGAAAATGACTTGTACACGTTTATTTTTCATTACTTTATCTCAATGAGATCAATATAACAACCTTAACATATAGAGTGTAATTTCTGAATATATTTATTAAACCAAATATGTCCAAAGACAATGTATGCATACATAAAATCAAACATAGAATACAAAACACAAAAGTGACTAACTTCAACTAAACCAAAGATTCCTCAAAATGTAAAACACCCATATAAGCTACATGAAAGACCTGGGGTGGAAGTACCTTAGTGAGAGGATCTTTCATCATGGAGTTTGTCCCTAATTGTTCTATTGAAAAATTATTCACTTTGTACCCTATTGTTAGAATACGATACAACTGATTTATTGACACAGTATAACTTTTTGGTTTTTTCAATTTCTTTCACAATACGCAGTCCTGTAACAAAATTCCTTAGCCATATTCCTTATTTGATGCTGATAGAATATTAAAGGTGTATGTGAGAAGAAATAAGAACTGAATTAGTTAGTTAGTTAGTCTGGTAGTAGGTTGTTAGGGAATGAAAGTCTGTTTTAGGAAGAGTATAAATAAGAAGGGGGGTAGTGTTGTAAAAGGAGAGATTCTTTTGTTTGTTGTAAGTGTAAACAGGAGTCCTAACAAATCCTGTGAGGGGGGAATTGTTGTCTTTCCCTGGACACATTCTTTGAGAGAGTAATAAAAGTTTGTTTCTGTTTTCTTTCTGTGTTGGTGTGAGTGAGTTCTGCACGAGTGGCTTGGGTTTCTAGCTCTAAGAAACCTAACAATTGGTCCGACCTGCCGGATCCAAGGGCCTGTTATCATGGAGGGAAGAGTTGCTGCGTTGGAAAGGTGGATCCGCGAGAATGGGAAGATTATCTTGGAGATTCAAGAAAATCTTCACGAAATCAGAAATATGATCAAGAATAGTAAGAAATCAGAAGAAGGGTCTGAGAAGAGTTCTGAAAATGGGGAGAACTCTGTTAACAACAAGAAAGGAGTTGTAAAGATGATCAGAAAGGAGGAGTCTGATTCTGACAGTGAAGAAGAGGTCCAGAAGCAGTGGATGAAAAGGGTAGAATTACCAACTTTTGAAGGCAGTGATCCTATGGGCTGGATTGCTAGAGCAGAAAAGTTTTTTGAGATTCAAAATATTTCTCCAAAAGAGAAATTACGCTTAGCATTCATAAGTATGGAGGGAAACGCTAGTCATTGGTTTAGCTTCTGGAAAAAGAAATCCAAGAACCCATCTTGGGAGAGTTTTGTCGAAGCTTTGAATAAAAGATTTGGAGGCAAGGATAGGAGTACAGTCTTTGAGAAATTAGCATCCATAAGGCAGAATGAGGGAGTAGAAGAATACGTACAAGAATTTGAAAGATTGGTGGCTCAAATTCCAGATTTATCAGAAGAACAACTACTGGGGTATTTTTTTGCAGGATTACAAAGCCGAATCAGAAGCCAAGTAAAGCCACATGATCCAAGGGATTTAATGAGGGCAATGGAGATTTCTAGGGATTTGGAGGAGTCTCTTAATGAATCAGGGGCAGGAAGAACCCACACCTATCGGACCCATCAGTAGCAGACACCAGATTTCAGAGAGGAATGGGTGTGGTATCAAGAACTGAGTCTTTTAAAGGTGCTGGAAATTCTCAGTCTTCTTCCAGCAATATAAGTACAACAAGGAAAGAAGGAGGGGGAACATCATCTATGGGCTCTAGGACAGGTGGAAATCCAACAACAGGAGGGAGTAAAAACAGGGCAGTCAGAAACTTGCCTTACCCAGAGTACCTAAAGAGAAGGGAAGAAGGAAGATGTTTTCATTGTGGAGGAGCTTTTGGGCCAGGCCATCGCTGCCCAGAAAAAAGTTTGAGAGTGGTGATTCTTGCAGGAGGACAGTGAGGGCAGAGAGGAGGATGGAGGAGAGGAGAAAATGGGAGTGTTGGAAAACAAAAGAATGGAGCTATCTCTGTTCTCAGCAGGAGGTTTAACGCAAAATAATACCATGAAATTGCAGGGAGATATCAATGGGCGAAAGGTATTAATTTTAATTGATAGTGGGGCGAGTCCTAATTTTGTTTCAGCACAATTTGACATAATTGGGATTAATGGTAGAAGATACCCCCCTTACTGTGTTAGATTAGGGGATGGACACAAGAAGCAAACACAAGGGTGTTGCAAAGGTGTAGAACTTAATTTGGAGGATCATGTTGTTAAAAAGACATTTTTCCTGTTTGAATTAGGAGGAGTTGACGTGATTTTGGGAGTGGAATGGCTAGCATCTTTAGGAGAAGTTAAGGTAAATTGGAACACCTTAACCATGAGTTTTAATGTGGCTAGAAAAGTGGTGCACATTCTGGGGGATCCCACTCTGACAAAAAGAATTGTGACACCACAAGCCCTGTTGAAGGAAACTGAAATTGAAGCAGTATCCTTAGTGTGGGAGTTGGGATTAACCAGTCACGAAGAGGAAGAAGGGGGGGAAAAGATTGTCAGCCAAGCAGCAGGAGGAATTGGAGGAGGTTTTGCAGGAACATAAGATCATTTTCCAAGAAAAACTGGAGCTGCCACCAAGGAGGGGGATTGATCATAAAATACCTATCAAAGTAGGTGAAAATACTCTATTTCATGAATTCAATGAATTATTGCCTCCTTCCCCCGACCCTGCCACGGAGATCGAACAACGCTCGAAGTTCTTCATGCTCGGAGCATTACACGGGCTTGCTGATAAATATTCACATATTCGTGATCAAATTTTGGGTTCCCCGGTTGTCCCCACCTTAACTTCAACATGCTCTACTCTTTTGCGTGTACCAG
>Ga0214545_1001000_pt1 | contig 50316 bp, 27 predicted proteins | sample CNSS4metaG_FD_160064 | JGI IMG/M metagenome (GOLD analysis project Ga0214545, IMG submission 160064) | Root nodule microbial communities from cowpea collected in UCLA plant growth center, Los Angeles, California, USA - CNSS4 | ecosystem: Host-associated > Plants > Roots > Nodule | place: USA... | reverse complement strand
GGATGATGTGACCCCACCAAGCCCAATTGCACCTTCAAGCCCAAGCCCAAGCCCAAGCCCATTAAAAGGCCCAATTACAAGATCAATGATGAAAAAGATTCAAAAGGGCCTCCCATTAGATGATCACAAAATCAATGGGCTTCTCACATTCTTTACATGGGCCAAAGAGATCACAAAGACTTGAAGAAGTGCATGTAAATCTAGTAGTGTAGATTTAAATTGGGCCATTGTTTGGGCTTTGCTTTCCAATAATACATAAGACATGAAAGGAACATAGGATGGGTTAAAATTGGGCTCGGCCCAATTCTCTTCATACATGGCCAAGATTATCAAGACAAGGAGGCTCCTTTGTTTCATGGTTTGACTAAGGTTGGTCATCACATCTAAAGGCTAAGAATTCTTCTTGTTCTTCAAGCCAAGATCCAAGGGGCGTGATCTTGTCTCCTTCTCCTAGCTTGATCTAAGGGCCAAGATCAAGGACCACTCAATCCAATGGCTCTCCTTTCTCATGTGTAAATGGCTTCATATAAAAGCTAAAATTTCACTCATTTGTAGACACTCTTGAAATTTTATGCAATAGATGCAACTTGAGTTGAGAGCACTCCTCCCTCTATTGCCTTTGAGAGTCACCACTTTCTAGAGATTTCCTCTCTCTACCTCTAGCCACCTTCCTTAGGCTAGCATAGATTAGGAAATCCTATCACCTCTTTTACCTTCCATTGCTTACAAGTGCCTTCCAACTTGCCTCCATTCCTTCATCCATTTCCGCTGCCCATGGAGCTCTTCATACACCTTTGGAGCTCCACCAGCAATCTTTCGAAACCCATCCGTACGAGCCACAATCTCGCACACTCCACTGGACTTCCAAAACTACCAGGCTAAAACCTCGAGTGGTCACGTGTTACCCCAATATAAGTTGCACTCGTAATTGGGCCCCCAACAAAGCATCACATCAAGACCTCCATCCAAAACCGTGTAGAATTCTCCTTGCAGTCCAATTTAGCATCCAAAACCGCCAGACGCCACATACCATGTCACTAGGCACACTCGCGCTCTAGGCTGCTTAGCAGGTACCTCACTTCGCCAGGCACCACACGCCTTCCAAGCCTCTACTAGCTCGCTTCCTCCTAGTGGGATGACCCCTTTTGCCAGGCGCCACACATCCAGTGCTTCCTTGTTTCCCACTTCTGAATTATCAATTCGACATGCATTTTGGCACATTTTTAACAGTTCGTCAAACGTATACTCTTCATGTTTGTTTAATTTAATATCATTAACATGAAATTGCACACCAATCAAAGTCTGAAAATATACTTATTCATCCCCAATCCCACATGAATACTAAATCCGAAAGTCATGCAACGATCCATACAGTTTCTCCCATAGGCAACCTGAAATCTCAAATCATAACACCAATCATATAATTACATACAGAAGTTCAATCCAAACATCACAAAACCACTCAAACCCCAACAAAATAGAAGAAAATTGGGCAAGCCAGTTAGCGTTGCTTGGAGGATTGAACATAGCTACTAGGCAGTTCCTCATAAAACCTAGAAAATTGGGTTCAGGCACATGTGTCTCCTGGCAGGTCTTCATGACCGCCAGACGGTTTCTGGAAAGAAATCTAGAAACACGCACATATCAGAATTTCTTGGCCGAAAGCAGGGTACATAAGTTTTCATACAACACCGAATCATAAACATTAAAATTCAACACGAGAGTCAACTCCCCTACCCTGGATTCCTTGCTCCAAAAACGTTCTAGCTTTCTCCTTGATCTAAGTTATCCTCCCTTTAGTCTCCCACTCTATCGTCCTTCAAACCACTCTCAACTCAGCGTTTCAATGCAGTGTGATGGCTTGTTCCCATTACTTTTCCATCCCTAAATAAATTCAATTAAATTAAAACTAATTAATTTCAAATCCATTCTTTAATTGGTCCTTAATAGCTAATCAACTCCCATTAATCCCTTTATCTGGGTCCAGGTTTGTAAAACCTACATTCAACTCTTCACCTCCTCCTTTCATCACCAAGACAAAAAAAATTATTATGATTTTACTCTAGCCTAAACTGGTCAACTGGTCAACACTAGTCAAAATTGGTCAACACTAGTCAAATCTGGTCAATTTCTGGTCAATTTTGTAAAAATGATTAAATAAGAGGGGCATAATTAGAAATTGTACAGAAATTAAGTTGCTAATTAATTAAATAAAAATAAAAGATTTTAAGCAACCGACAGATAACGCCCAAAGTCTAGTTGAAGCCTATATAAAGAAACTTAAAGGAGCATAAGGGAGACAACTTAAACACTTAGCAACTCTCTGGTTTTGGCAAATACCGCCATCCACTACATCTCTCCTTTTTCCTTTATATTTTCTTTCCTTCATCATATTATTATCATGTATTCCATCAAAGCCATGGAGGGCTAAGCTTTTAGTGTTGATTCCATTGTAATTTCTTAACTGGATTATGAGGTTAGATGAATTAATTTATTTTTTCTTTTGATTATTATTGTGGTTTTTGCTTATCTATTTCCTTTGTTTCTTAATTGAATAGAAAATAATAATTTTAAGTCTACACGCATGCTAATCATATGAGTGAAAAGGTTTTTAAATTCAATTGAGACTTTACTTTGATTTTATTTAGAAACTTTCATTTGATTAAATAAGTTTTTGCCAATAATTGAGACTATACTTTGATTAGAGGTAATTACTTTAACTAAAATTAGTCAAGACTTTACTTTGATTAATTAAGTTTTCTATTTGGTGAGGAAACAAAAGAATAGACATGATTAGGCATAGTAAAATTTAATTAAGAATGTACTTTGGTTGAATTTACTATGGATAATCTAAAAATTCTCACTTTTAATTGAGACTGTACTTTGATTAAAAGGGAGAATGCCAAAAAATGAATTGAGACTTTACATTGATTGATTTGTAAATCAACAACAATAATTAATTTAACAATCATCTCTAGATAACCGATAAAGAATCCTATTTTGAAAAAGTAGTGGAATTGACCTATTTACTATTATTGTGTTTACAATATTTTATTTGCATGTCACTTATTCTTTGGGTATCAAAACCCCATATTTTTATAGTTTCTAGTTTTAATTGCACTTTTTATAAGAATCAAATAGTTGAGATCAATTTCGTATTCGTTGTGAGACGACTCAGGGTTATCTTAACCCTAACTAGTTTGTTCACTACTAACTTGGCAATACTGAAGTTGCTAAAGTTAAATAGTGGTAATTTGATCGCCTAACGATAGTGATATCACCTAGGTTCAAACCCATGCCGATACGATTACCAAGAAATTGCACCACCAATAACTCAATTTGTGTTTCTTGGTAATTCATGCTTATCTATAATTTTATCTTACTACTCTAGTCTCAAGCATACACGTAAAACAATAAAATAATTAAATTAACAACAATTGGCATACAGAGGACTCATACCTAAGTCCTCCCAATACAACAAAATACTCTCAACCATTTAAGCTAGTACTTTTTCACGTCATATCTTTCCACATTAAATTCCATAATTATTCCTTTATAAGCATTTATATTAAATAATTATTTATTAATTATTTAAATTGCTCGAGTCTTATAATAAATATCAGATGTTCACATTAATTTTAATCAACCTAGTTTGGTGCTTGATAAGCTTTTACTGTTGTTTCCCTTTAATATATTTGTAGTTCATATGAATTATAATTATACTATTGCTATTAGTTGGTGTTGTGTCACATATTAATTAGTTTGCATTGTTCTACATCTTTTCATCGACTAAAATAGGTTGTTGATAAGTACTAGTATGAAAGGAAAGTCTATTTCTCAGAGGAAAAATCTTTTGATTCAATCGATTTTGTCTTGATTATCAAAATAGTTAATAACAAGGAATTTTAGTCTTCATAGAAATTTTGATTTGTCCTTCATTTTCACGTAAACTTGGTTGTTTCAGGATCCCTAACATGTAACGAAATAGCCTGGTTTTGCAACATAAGACATTTGTTTCAAGATTTTTCTCTCAAAGTCTTAGCCATTTCTTCGATTCATCTTTATGTAAACAATGATAATGTGTTTTATAACAGGTAACCAATTTCCTTATAGTGATCGTGAAGTAATTAAAACCAAATTATTTATTTCTATTATTGCCATTTTACATGCTCTTTTTCTTTCTATACATTATTATGATTACTATGCATTTTAAAGCTTCAAAATTAATTATTTACTTGTATGCTTTTTTTTTTAAACTGTCTTGATTGGTAATTTGAAGATTTGGTTGAACTGAACATGTTTTAAAATCGTTTTTGTTCTACTGTGATGACCAAGGCATTTTAGTTTTTTAGTATGCTAAGAGAGATAAGAAATTATGTTAGTTTATTATAAATAACTTGTAAGTATTATTTTTTTATTCTAAGCACCATATGTTGGAAGTGGTGCTCTATCATCAATTGGAGTAAGAAGATCAAGCATGTGAGAGAAGACTAGTTAGGAATATAGCTATAGAAATTTAGAAATATGTATTATAATGATGTAAGATAGTTTTTTGGTTTTTCTTTTCAGCATGCAAACCTTAGGATGGATAAATATAAACTTTTTATTATGAATGAAAATGTTTATGATCAAAATTGTCTATGTTATATTTTTTTCCTACTTTTTGTGATTTTAAGAAAAGTAGGTTAAATAAATAATGCAAGTAAAATAAATAGAGATTATAAAAATAATTTTAGATTCAAATTACGACTTTGAAACGTCATATTTCCTTTTAGTATAGTGAAAATAATGGTGCTTTTAAGTGTCTTTTCTTGCATTAGAATTCTTTTAAAATAATCAAATTACGACAGTTTTAACTACCATTATGGAAACCTTAGCGGAAAGTTTTCTTACAAAGGTATTGGTCATGTGTCATTTTCCTAGTGGAGAACTTTTTTTGACATGGCTTTCCACATGGCACTCTAGGAATGAAGCATTTTTCTAAAAAATAGAGTGTCATTCCATGAAGGAGAGTCTTCATTCCATGGAAGAGAGGACCTCACGGGTTTTGGTTGATACAAATATAATATAAGTTTTACTCCAAAATTTTCAACCATTTTACAAGCTAAAGAGTGCCCCTTATATAGAGAGTTCTAGGGGCCTCTAGGAAATAAATAAAAGTGCAAAAGAAATACATAGTAATTATCAAACCTTATATCCTAGAAGTTAGGTCAAAAAGATGCAACAAAAGGAATGAAATGAGCACTCCTAGATGGATTCTCAGCCAAGAGTGATGCCTCCATGTGGTCCAAGTGTATTACTAAGGTACACTTACTTTTGCTTTTACTTTATGTTTTTTCCTTTTCTCACTCATCCACATAAGATCCACATCATCTCCACCCTTCACTAGGGTTGTGCCATATATCCCATGCTTCCTTAGCTTAATTAGTCCTACAAAACACATACACATGAATTAGTATATTGGCTTAAGTCAAGTCAACTCTAGTCAACAAGTCAAACCTAGTCAAAGGTCAACAATTTAACTAAGGTTGAGTAAATTAAGTCAACTTAGGGAAATCACAATAATGAAATGCAAAACAAAGATAAAGATGAAAGATTAGAAGTCTCCTCTCTAGACATGCTCCTTGTAATCCTTCTTAGGAGAGCTTCCATGGCATCTTGTGTGGTCAAGCCTTCATCATCCTCCCCTTCTTGGAGAGAATTCGACCACGAATTCTTATACCCTACATCAGAAGGAGAAAGATCACACACATTAAAGGAGTTACTTATGTTATAACTAGCAGGTTTGTCTAACTCATAGCCATTGTTGTTGATCTGCCTAATGACTTGGAAAGAGTCATCCTCTCTTGGGAAGAGCTTGACTTCCTTTGAGTATGAACCTTTCCTTTTTTAAGTGAAGCCAAACTTAATCTCCCTCCTTGAAGATGACTTCCTTTCTCCCTTTGTTACCAACCTCTTGATGTTTCTTCACCCTTTTTTCAATGGTTTCCTTGACTTGCGCATGCAAGTCTTGGATCACCTAAGCTTTTGTTTCCCCATCTTGGCAAGCCCATGCCTCATGAGTGGGGAAGGGAAGAAGATATAAGGGAGTTAAGATATTGAACCCATAAACAACCTCAAAAGTGAAGTGGGAAGGAGTGGAGTTCGCCATCATATTGTATGCAAACTCAATATGGGCAAGAAGTTCATCTTACTCTCTAATGTTTTAGACTATAATGCATCTTTTAATTTGGCCCAATGTTCTATTCACCACCTTGGTTTAGCCATCACGTTGGGTGACAAGTTTTAGAAAAGAGAAGTTTAGTTCCAAGCTTCTCTCACAATGTCCTCCAAAAGTGGCTTAAGAAGTTCTTGGGATCCCATGTAGCTTCACTACTTCCTTAAAGAAGAGATTTGCAATATAAGTTGCATCACCAACTTTGTGGGACAGCATGAAATGGGCCATTTTTGTAAATTAATCCATTACCACAAAGATGAAATCCCTACTATTCCTTATCCTTTGGAGCCCTAAAAATAAAAATCCATGGAGATGTCAACCCAAGGCATGAAAGGGATGGGTAAAGGAGTGTAAAGACCATGAGGTTGGATTCTATAGTTCGCTTTCATGCATGCTATGCAATTTTTACAATGCTTATCTACATGCTTTCTCGTGTGGGGCCAATAGAAGTGTTCTTTCAAGATTTTGAAAGTCTTGTGAGGCCCAAATTGTCCCATCAAACATCCCTGATGTGCCTTTCTTATGAATGATTCTCTTAAAGAACCTTGGGTTATACAAAACCTCTTACCTTTGGAAAGGTGTTGATTGAAGAGATAAAATTCTTTGTTGGCCCCTAGGTGGCATTCACTAAAAATAGAAGAGAAGTCATCATCCTTAGCATAGTTAAAAAATTTGGTTTCAAGCATGGAAAGAAGGGCATTCCTTCTTGAAAGCACATCTCCCACTATGTTGGCCTTCTCTTTTTTGTGCTTGATTATATAGGGGAATTGTTTTAGGAACTCCACCCACCTTTCATGTCTCTTGTTCAACTTGCCTTGACTTTTCAAAAAATTTAGGGATTCATCATTACTATATATCACAAACTCCTTAGAAAGAAGGTAGTCTTGTCAAGTTTGCAAAGTTCTCACAATATCATAAAGCTTTTTGTCATAGATAGAGTAATTGATGTGGCTACCATTAAGCTTCTCACTAAAGTAGGTTATATGGTGTCCTCTTGAAGAAGTACGACTCCAATACCCATATTTAATGCATCACACTCAATTCCAAATGTCTTTTAAAGGTTAGGAAAGGCTAGAAGTGGTGCATTGATCAATTTTTTTTAAAAAGTTTTAAAGGCCTTTGTTTGATCAATTCCCCACTTGAAGTCCACACCTTTCTTAACTAACTCATTCAAAGTTTTTTCATTAGTAACGTGGGCTACGAGGGTCCAAAGTTTTCCACTATGGCAAAGAAACCATATTTCACATTGTTGGATAACAGGGCATCTCTTCGTTCGTGTTTTATCTACATAGGCACATGTTTTAGTGTGGTAGTGTCTTCATTCACAAATTACAACCATCACACCTTCTTCCATTGGAGGTTTGTTGTACTATCTTTGTCTTCCTTCATAAATTACAAGCATTGGCGAGTTGTTGGAGTGTGGTGCATTCTAGAGTATCGAGTTCTTCACGAAATTGAAAGCATTGGCATGTTGTTTGAGAGTGGGTTTCATCTCTTTCTTTGCTATTTGAGTTTGATTTTTGGTGGGTGTGGTGTTTTGTGCGTGCAGTGTATCATTGTATTCGTGGGCAATGATTTTATGGGTGAGTGTGAGTGTGGTTTCCCTTTTGTTCTTGTTAGTGCATCTGTTGTACGGGTCGAGTGTTTATATTTGGTCCATAGTGTGGTGCAATGTACAAATAAGTGATGGACCATCCTAACTACATTAAACTCCTTATGAACCCAAACAAATTAATTATCTTGCCTTCTGTCCCAAAATAATACCACAAGACCTATCACACATGTGTGGTGAGCCATGTGCAAATGAGAGGTGAGTTGTGAAAGACGTTTTGTACAACTTTAAGAAAAAATTGAAAATTACACACATCATTGTAGATGTACTTGGTATGAAGTATAATAATTACATTGGAGTGCTTATCAACTCAAACTAATGAATTGTCTTTCCTTCTGTCCCAAAACAAAAATCCCACAAACCATCTTAGATGTAATTACTATGGTCCATCACTTATTTGTACAAAAATTATTTCCCAACTTCTCACTTATTTGCACAGGGTTCACTACATATATGTGACAAATGTTATGGCATTTTTTTGGGATAGAAGACAAGACAATTAATTTGTTTAGGTTCATAAGGAGTTCAATGTAATTACTATGGTCCATCACTTATTTGTACATGTGCACCACAATATGGAGCAAATATAAACACTCAACCCCCAAAGCAAACACACCGACAAGAATAAAAGGGAAACCACACTCACAATCACCCACAAAATTTTTGTTCACGAATATGACGATACACCGCACACACAACACACCACACCAACCAAAAATCAAACCCAAATCGTGAAGAAGGAGATGAAACCCACACTGAAACAACAGGTCAATGCTTCAAATTTCGCAACGAACTCGATATCCTAGAACGCATCACACTCTCGTCAATGCTTGTAATTTTTTAAGGAAGACAAAACAATACAACTAACCACCAATGGAAGAAAGTTTTGATGGTTGCATTTTGTGATCAGAGACATTACCACATTCAAACACGTGCCAATTTAGAGAAAACACAAACAAATAAATGTCCCGCTTTCCAATAATTTGAAATATGTTTTCTTTACTATAGTAAAAAATGTTTGATTTCATATAACACACGTCACCAATGCAAAAATAAATAAAAAAAATTAGAAATAACTAATATGTGGTATTAAAAGTAAGAAAAAAATTAGTCAAAATATCTTTTCTTTTTTAAAATAATACAAAAAAATATATGTTTTTTAGTAGTGTAATTTTTCTTTCAAGTATATGCAGGGTTGCTACCACTCTCTTTGGTTTGGGTGATGATGGGAAATGTTTAATTATGGGGCTTACACGATTTCCAAGGTCTCATATTTAGCATAGAGATTGAATGATCAATCAAACAAGAACATGACAAAAGGAATTTATTATCATGATGATTAGTTATATATAGCAATATTTAATTAACCACAATAATTTTAATCTATGTTAGGTAAGATACGTAGATCATATTTGCTTTATATAAATTTATATCAAGACTAAACAAGTATATAATTTATTTTTCCGAATTTCAAAGCTACTTAATGAGCTGGATGTAAAAAGCAATATTTATTAAAGAATTGGTTAATTTGAAAATTTATTTGTAAGAGGATAAGTAACATTCGAAGAAAATCAAGGGAGAACATTTCATATTAAAAATCATTTTCTTCTTACCGATGGATGATGGTATTTTACAATTTTTATATAATATTTAAAAAATAAATTATTATATATATTTTATATATATATATATATATATATATATATATATATATATATATATATATATATATATATATATATATATATATATAATTTATACGTATAAACTTTAGTGACACAATATATTTTAATATATGTTAAATTATTTCTAATTTTCATAAAAGAAAAATGTTGGTATAAGTTATCCTAACGTAGATATACGTGCTTAAATTTTCTCTAAATTAGTATTAAAATTATGTGTAAGCATTAGTTAAATAAGTCTACATAATGACACTTTTATATGTTTATTATAGTTAGGGATGAAAAAATAATGTGTATACGCAAGTATATGCGGTTAAAATATATAACGAATACTAAATAATATTCTTAATGATATATCTAGGTAGTGGGGATGGGTAATTATCCGATATAGGTAAAAATATTACGGTATTCCACTTGTAGATATCAACTATGTATCGACTGATAAATATGAGTGAACCTTATTAGAATATTTTTTTAAAAAGTCAAATAAATAAAGTAAAGTTATTAGTATAATAAATATTAATCATCGAAAGAATGATTAATAATTTCATTTCATATATTTTTTTTTATTTTTTATTTTTTATTTAGATTTAGTCGAGTTGAGGTTCTAAACGAAAGAATAAATAATATGATTTAAAGTTCATCATATTTTAAGTAAGACAATTCAAGTGTGTAGACCTATAGCTTAAGTACTTCAAATCATATATCTTATAAATTTTTTATATTTTGCTAAAAGAACTCCTAGATTTCAAGGAATTAATAAATAAAACCACTTATTAAAAATATAGGTGATCCAATTCCGTTATTTCACATAATTTATTTCTCGATTTCTTGGAATAGGTCGGTTCAAAATCAGTTCAAAGGCGTCACACCTAAATGGGCATCCCAACTCTCGAGTTAAAATTATTTCATATGAATTATTTTTCAGTTCCTTAGATCAAGTTGGTCCAAAACCATCATATCTATATATGTCAAAATAGGTTCTAACCTATGAATTAATCCAGCTCACCATGGGTTTGAACTGGGTTAGGCTAAGAAAAATTCAATTTTTTTCAAAATGGATTAAACTAAACCCGGCTCACTTAACCTACTGGTTAAACGGGTTCGAGCTGAGTTAAAGGTGTGTTGACCCACTTAACCCACTAACATTTTTTTTTTTTTAATTTTTTGTTTATAACTATTTCCTACTTCTAATTATATAAGTTCACAATTTCATATTTTTAAATGCTAGAATGTTGCTCAATAATATTTGAATAATTTGAATGTTTAATTAATTTGTTTGTCAAGTTATATACGTTGGTACTTTCTTCTTTCACTATTATATTTATAAATTATTTCTAGAATTAGGTGAATACTTTGATTTCACTATATAAAAAATAAATTAAACCAATTCACTCTCAATATAATATAATCAATATATAAAATAAATTACAAAAAAGAAATTCGTAAGTGAGCAACCCACCAACGCTTAGTGGGTCGGACAGGGTTGCAAAATTTTTTGCTCACCAAAAAGTGAAGCTAGTTGAGCTGACCATTTTTTAGCTCAACCCATGAAAAAAATGTTTTTTAATACCATTTGATGACCATTTGACAATTCTTATAAGGATAAAATAGTATTAACAAAAGTTATTTTTATATTTCTAGAAAGAAAATAAAGTAAATAATAATGAGAAATAGTGTCAAATGGTAATAAAAAAAATATGATTTCAAATTACCAATATCCTAAACCGTGGTGATCAATCCAAATAAACCGAATTCACTTAGTTTGACATCCCTAATCATACTCTGTTCGAAACATTTTAACCTTCACACCTAGGACGCAAAAGGCCATACACCTTAAAATAACTCTTTCTTTTTTAATTAAACCGATAATAAATAAAAACTACTGGACCCAATTCATTGCTATCCTACTTGTACTACCATACTTAGAAGTAGTAAAGAAGTAGTGCAATTACTTTTTTCTGTTTTAAAGTAATAGTAAAGTTGAACTTTGAATGCTAATAATGCCGGAATAATTCAATGGACAGTGGCCCCCATATAGGAATTGTTTTTCTAAGACTCTACCTATCATTCAGTTTTCCTGTACAAATTCAAACTATTGGAGACATAAATCAACATGTGAATCACGTGATTCTTTGAAAAAATAAGGGAATTATTGGTGCTAAGCCATCTTGAATTGCAATTGCTTTGAAATGGTAATAATAATTAATCCACCAAGGTGGGCACTTAATTTTTTATTTTATTTGTGATTATGGTTGACCATGACTGCAAAAATGGTTAAACTAAGGCTCTTATCTATTAGATTATAGTGATGGCATTGATGAGTGCTTTGTCCACAATTGGTTTAGCTGTTAATCCTAGCCACTACCAAAGGCTTTTCAGCTTAATTAGCATTTGACCACATCCTTCTTTAATTATACTTTTCAAGACTCTCTCCTCACAGTTTTCATTACACAATTATCAACTGAAATTGGTTGGGTGCAGTTTTATCAAGTTTTTTATTATCTAATTTGAAGTCGTGGCAAATGTGTTTTTTCCTGTTGCTATGTAGGTAACAAAAATAAGGCTTAAAATTTATAGTAATTGCTTAATATTTCTTTTTAATTTTTTTATTTGATGCCAATACCAGTATTTATTAACATTAGCTAATCTGATCTTACGTTATATCAACATTAATAAAAATATTAAGCCAGAAAAATAATAGAGAAAAACAATGATAAAAAAGGAAATAAAAAACAATGTTAGGAAGAATATCTATTAACATTCTCATAAGAAAGAAATTACGGCACTTTGAACTCCTCTTGTTATTTAAATCATTTAAATCTTGATCCTAACTTTTTTATTAAAAGAAATTACTAACTTATTTTTGTTTTTATGGTATAGGACATACTTGCATATCAAGAAACAATGAAAAAAAGGATTTGGAGAAAAAAATAAGAAATAAACAAGAAATAAAAAAAAACACTTTTTTAATATATTTTTTTCTTTTGTCGGGATAGATACTTATATACTTTTTTATGAGATTTTTTTTATAAATATAAAATAAAGTTAAATATATTTTTAATCCTTAAATTTGGATGTAAAATTGAAATTTGTCTTCATTAAACTTTGATATACTTTGGTTAAAAATGAATGAATATAATTTTTTTTAACTCATGTCATTTTTTTATTAAATAAAATTTCAAAAGTATCCCAGGTATCAAATGATATAAACAACTTAACTGGACCTAAAACCATGTTTGATATTTAATAAAAGTTTAACACAGTTGAGTTTGGAAGTTATATGTAATCATGAGTATCAAATTATATCAAAGTTTTGCATAAAAATAAATGGTTAAAATATCTTTATGGTTCCACTTTTCGTCAAGTTTTGTCAAAAAAGTCTTAATTTTGGTTTTGTGTTCAAATATGTCCCAATTTTTGTCAATTTTGTTTAATTGGATCCTTTTTTGCTAATACCCTTTAAATCATTAACGGCCATGAACAATGACTGCCACGTGTCACTTCGTAGTTTTTTTAACTTTTTAATTTTTTAATTTTTTTTAATTTTTATTTTTATTAAATGTCCATATCAACCCAGTACCGTCTCACGTATCAAAGTCGATGTTTTATATTCAATTTGGTCCCTATATTTGTTATTTTTATTCAATTTAGTTCTAATTTTGTTTAAAATTGATCAATTTTGTCCCTATCGAAGATGTAACCAAATTTAATTTTTATATCAAAGTTATAATGATGTGAATTTTAATATATTATATAAAAAAATTTAATAAAAAATGTGAATTTTAATATAAAAATTAAATTTGGTTTCAATTTGGAGAGGAACCAAATTGGTTCATTTTAACAAAAATTGGGACTAAATTGAACAAATAACAAATATAGAGACCAAATTGAATATAGAACATTGACTTTGACACATGACATGCGGTTGGGTTAACACGTGGACATTTAAAAAAATTAAAAAAAATCAAAAAAAAAAAATCACTGTTCATGGCCGCTAATGATTTAAACAGTGTTAGAAAAAAATGACCAAATTGAACAAAATTGACAAAAATTGAGACCTATTTGAACATAAAACAAAAATTAGGACTTATTTGACAAAACTTGACGAAAATTGAGACCAAAATAATATTTTAATCAAAATAAATTATAATTTTATATCAAATTTTAAGATTAAAAGTATATTTAATCCGAACAGTTCAAATTTTCATTATTCCATTACGGATCTAATATAAAAAAACAATATTAACTTCTTTTAATAAATATTAAAATTAAGTAGATTAAAAAAATTGGAAATATTATTAAATAATTACTATAAATATTAAAATTTTGAAAAAGATGTTGAAAAAAAAGAATAAAATAAAATAAACGGTGAGAAAACCAAATCTGCAGCACCACAAAACATATGCATTATTAAGATCACAATACAATAAAATACAATAAAGGAAGAAAATTCTAGATTTGTGGTAGAAAACATCATTAGAATCACAAGGTTTTGTCATACATAATAAGTAACTGAGCCACTGGGTGGGAGTGGTTGTTTTCTATGACAGGTGTCATAACTTTTTAGGTTAGACAATTAAAAATTTCACACATGGTATTACAAGATTTATAATAAAAAAAGAAGCGCTTGATTAAAATATATTCAATTTAATATAGCAATCATATTCTACTTTTATATATTTATTTATTCTCCTTTTTTCTATAAAATGTATAAACTCCTCACATCTTAATTAAATGTATATTGTAAAATTTAACAATTATGTCATCACATCAAACAATATATTAAAAATACAAATAAAAGAAAACTATATGAAAACTAAATCGAATCCATGTTCAAAATATTATAAAACAAACTTTCTAACAGAAATTGAAAATAATTTTTGTAATTTCTTAATTAACAATATCTTCGATATATTTTTTGAAAAGTACATTTTAAAATCACTTATTTTAAAAGCACTTATTTTAAATTTAGACAACATAGATTTTTCAAATTAAGTCAATACTACTGACTTTGCATTCGTGTTATATATCGTATGCAAAAAAAAAAAAAGTATATGAGATGTCATCAAAACCAACCAGTTATAAATTATGACTCTAATAAGGCACTCTTCTGCAGTCGATTCAAGATGAAATACTATATAAAGACTTATACTAAAATATTTGAAATTATAAATATACGTTATCTAAATAAATATACTTGCAGTTTTACAAACAAAAAGAAAAATATATAATATTATTAATGACATATACAGGTATGAAAACCGTACAAGTAAAAAAGAAAAAGCAAGATATTTTATGTTAGATTTACAAGTGACATAAAATAGATTATTTTTTTTTGTCAGTTTATAACAATACAATGTATGATGTGGACGCGTCTAAATCGATTTTGTCATATTCAGTGTAGAAAAACCAACTTTTATATCAATGTTCCCGACATATAATTTTTAAAAGTAGTTTTTATTCTGGCATCAACCAAAACCTTTAAACTAGAAAAACTAACTAATACAACAGATCAACCCAATTTATGATATAAAATATTTCTATCTAAAGTTTGAATGAAATTATTTAATGTAATTTAAATAATCTAATATGGTAATTGATGTTAAATTTAATTATTATTTATATTGGAGAAGATAAATTACCTATTATTGTGTTATTTATAACATATTTTCCTAGGACAATGAGATTTGATTCTATCTAAAATGTTGAGTTTATATTTTCTACTATATTTTTATGTTTCATATTTTTAGTTTTGTATTTTTATTAATAATTTGATTTCGATGTAAATTTATATCGGATAAAAATTTTGGATAAATTTATGTTAGGTTTACTTGATATAAACTTGTAGTGTTTTAAAAAAATAATTGATTTTGATTTAGAAACAAAACTTGAAGTACAAAAAATAATATCAATTACAATGACTTCGTTCTACATATATGTAAAATGAGAGAGAATTACAATAAAAATACTTATTCATTTTCGTGATTAAGATCTCAAAAACAAGCACAAAATATATAACACATACTTCAATAATTTGCTTAACCAGCAAAAACTCCAATGCATTCAGATCAACCACCACGAAAAAACTCATTTACAAAAGAGGAAGACATTATTGAGTTTCCTAAAAGTAATCACAATGCCAATTTGAACATTGTAGAGGTTTAGCCAACTAACCTCAATGCATAACACATGTGCAATCAGACAAAATTGTTCTCCACTAGAAACTATCCACAAATGATGAAGAAAGAAATTATTTTGGTCACCAATGGAACCTCCACAACACCCAGGCTTGTCATCGGATAAAAGATAACTCACATAAATAAATTTTTGGGAAGGAAGGTGTGAGGAAGAAAAGTTGCATACAACATTTTTTAAAACTCATTTATGTGAGACCTCTTGTGATCAGACACAAAAGACCCATTTATGTCAGATCCCTAAGAGATGCGATGTAAATGAGATTTTTTACGTTTGACCATAAAAGCCAAACATAAAGAGGTGCTCTTATTTACAAAAAGACCACTACACTTAACGTCTAATTCCTTATAATTGAACATAAATTATGTAACATAATTGACTAGTGGTTATTATTTAATTATTGTAAAGGTAAATCTAAATTTAAGTAAATGTTGAAATATATTATCTTCTTAAGATTAGTAATATTTACCCAAATGATGAGTCTCATCCAATAGTTGATATAATAATCATATTCAAATTAATCTTCTTGCCTATCGGTAGACATATTAAAAAGTTCATTAACATTAGGATAGATAAATTACAATAATTTTGTTTTGCATTATGTACTTAAAATATTCGTTCCAACCGTAAATTTAATTAATTTACATAGACATTTATGTAAGTGAATATATATATACATTTCATTAATAATGGAAAAAAGTTCTAGTTACCTTTGTGATAAGTTTTTGATTTTATTGGTGGACTTGTAGTGAGATGAACAAAACCACATATCCTTAGGCATAATGACATTAACTACCAATGAGACCTATACGCAATGACAAATCAATTAGTTATGTAAGTAACATAATCAAAATAATAAATAATTATTCAGTACATCCCCTATCGAGATAATTATAATAATCCTATACTAACTGCTTTTACTACTTAGATTCACATTCATCGATATTTTATGCTAGTCCATATTTTCTTATAGTATTTTTCATAAATTAGTATGTTTTAAAATATTAATCTAACTTAGATATTGTACATATTCGGTCCAAAACATAAGTTAAGTAATGCGGTCCAACAAGATTCATTCAATTTTACTGACCTAAAGTGGTTGAAAGATATTTTGACATATTTTTGTTGGTGCAAATATTCATATATTATACTACAAGAAAACTTCTAAACAATGACACATTTTTGTTAACAATAGTTATTAGTAACTATAGTAATAAATTTAGATATCAATTTACAAAACTAAAAATTATTAATTACTAAAATAGTCACTATTATGAATAAAAAATTATAATTGGTCACTAAATTGGTCTTTGAAATTAGCTACCATGTTTTTTGCTGCCAAAGGAAATTGATCACTAAAAATTAGCTACATAAATCTTGGCTAACAAAATAACTTAGTTTCTAAATTGGTCTCTAATTAATTAGTAATCAATTTAGTAATCAATTATCATTTTTTATTTATAACAGTGACTATTTTAGTAACCAATAATTTTTTATTTTTTAAATTATTATCTAAATTAGTCACTATAATGACCAACTATTTTTGTTTTCTAAAATTGGTTTTAATTAAGGATTTTCTTGTAGTGTTAAAAGTATATGTGACTAAATCTAGATAGTTTTATTACGTCATTATATTCCTCAATACCATATATTTACTGAATATTTGGTATATTAAGTAAGATATCTCATTATTGTTATTATTCTACTAATTATTATATAGCGATAAGTTGTTATATTTGTTGATATTATTTGATATTTTCTTTAAATTATTAGTGTTTACAACAAACATCAAAGGGTTCAGAAACCGTATAAATATACACAATATTTCACAAGAAAATACATTCTCTCATACCACTACAAGAAAATCCTCAATTAGAAACCAATTTTAGAAATAAAAAATAGTTAGTCACTATAGTGACTAATTTATATATCAATTTACCAAAATTAAAAATTATTGGTTACTAAAATAGTTACTAAAAAATTATTATTGGTCACTAACTAATTAGAGACTAATTTAGAAACTAATTCATTTTGGTAGCCAAAACCTAGGTAGCTAATTTTTAGCGACCAATTTCCTTTGGTAGCTAAAACCATGGTAGCTTATTTTAAAGGGTAGCTAATTTTAAAGACCAGTGACAAGTTATAATTTTTTAATCATAATAGTGACTATTTTAGTAACCAATAACTTTTAGTTTTGTAAATTGGTATTTAAATTGGTCACTATAGTTACTAATAATTATTGGTCACTAAGATTGGTCATTATTTAGAAGTTTTCTTGTAGTATACTTACTCTCTTCTACTCAAAAGATTCAAACTCTCAAGTAGATCTTCCCTTGTGTTCCAACCCTAAGGAGCATATATCAGATTCTCCAATCCACTCAAATATTGCCACTTGTGGAAGGTCCATGCACCGGATCCCGATGAAAACAAATAGCATAATAAATTATAAATATAAAAAATGTGTCAAACATATGCATGATTAAGATCACAATTAGAGATGTCAAAATGAGTTTCAATTCATGAGCCAACCCAACTCACCACAAGTTCGAGCTGGGTTGGGTTGAGAAAATTTCATTTTTTTTGAAAGTGGGTTGAACTGAACCCAACTTTAACCCACGAGTTAAACGAGTTTGAGTTAGGTTGAAAGTAGGTTGACCCGCAACCCACCAAACACACTATTAATTTTTTTTACAATTTTTAAATTTTTTAATTATGATTATTTACTACTTCTAATTATATAGGTACATAATTTGATATTTTTGAATACCAACAAGTTGCTCAATAATATTTGAATAATTTTTAATTATTTGTCAAGTTATATACATTGATACTTTAATTTTTAACTACTATCTTTATAATAATATTTCAAGAATTAAATGAACACTTTGATTTCACTATTATAAAAAATAAATCGAGTTAATTCACTTTCATGCAATATAAATTATAAAAAAAACAAAAATCATGAATGAACCAATTCACTAACCCACTAACCGTAATGGATTGTACTCTATTGCAAGATTTATGACAAAAAAAATAGTCAGGAATATAATGAAATATTATAAGGAAAAAAAATTCTAGATGCGTGGCAAGAAAACATCATTATTAGAATCACAGGTTTTGTTATACATGATTAGTAACTAAACCATTTGGTGGGAGTGGTTGTTTTCTGACAGATGTCGTATATTTTTAGGTTAGACACAATTAAAATTTCACACATGGTATACGAAGATCTACAACAAAAAAGTGCTTGATTAAAAAGTTCATTTTAAAATAGAAGAGTTTTTATTTCGATATATTTATTTATTTTATAAAGTTTACAATAAACATCACTATAAATTATGATATCTTAATTAAATTTATATTCTAAAATTTAATAATTATGTTGTCACATCAAATAATTTATTTAAATAAAAATAAAAAATAAAAAATGAGAAGGAAATCAAATTTATTTTAAAAATCTTTCAAAACTAACTTTCTCATGAAAATTGAAGATAAATAATTTTTGTAACTTCTTCATTTACAAATGTTTTATATATTTCTTTTGAAAATTAATCATTCTAAACATCACTTAGTTTAAAAACTTATTTCAAATTTAAGCAACATAGATTTTTCAAATTAAGTCCATACTACAGAGTTTTCATTCGAGTTGTATATAGTATGTAAAAAGGGGTATATTAGATGTCATTAAAACCAACCAGTTATATAATCTGGCACTCTTGTGTTGATTCAAGATAAAATAGCATATGATTTTATTTAAATATTTAAAATATAAATATGGGGTATCTAAATACACGTAGTTTAACAAAATAGAAAAACCTATATAATATAAATGGTTCAAATAAATATGAAAATGGTACAAGAAAAAAAAAAAGCAAGATATTTTATGTTAGATTTACAAGTGACGCAAAATAGGTTTCTTTCTTTTTGTCATTTTGTATCAATACAATCTAAGAGATGGATGCACCTAATTCGGACAAATGGACATATTAGGAGCATAATGAATGACCACAGTTCACGCGATTTTGTCATATTCAGAGTAGAAAAACCAACTTTTATTTCAATCATAAGACACTTTTTTTTTATTAAATATTTTTATTTTTCTCATCAAACCAGAACCTTTAAACCAGAAAAACTAAACACAATAAATCAAGTGATGTACGATATAAAATATTATGGGTTAGGTTGGATCTTTCGTCAAAAGATCATTAGTGAAATATAAAATCAATAAGATATGAATTAAATTGGGATTGACACTATTTTTAACCAAAAATATTAAAGTAATGAGTTTATAAATCTTTATCCTTATATAATATTCAACTTTTCTATTTTTATTCAATGTGGACCTTAGACTCACATTTGGATTTCCCATTTTTATTCAATGTGGACCTTAGACTCACATTTGGATTCCCAACATGTTAAATATATATTGTTTTTAATAAAATTTGGAATTAGTTCTTTTTTGAAACTTTAACTCAATTTATTCTTTTAACCTTAAAAATATATAAATTTAGTCTTTTAAATAAAATTTTATTAAATTTATTTGACGTTTCAAACGTGTTTCATGATATAACATGTGTTCTTTTGTATTCCGCAAATCTATTAGAGGGCTCTAGTATCCGGTTGCAGGTGAATCTTCTCTTGCTCGGGTGGGCTTCGAGGACGGCACAAGGGGACCTGCAAAAGACATTCTGATGCCTAAGTTAGCACCTATGATGCACCGATACTTCAACTTGGGTCACGTATCCGTGTCGGACACGTATCGTGTCTGATACTTTAGGATACTTCAACAATACTTATCAATGAAGTATCTAAGTTATAAATTTGTAGTACACTATAATAAAATCTTTAAATAATGACTTATTTTAGTGGCAAAAAATAATTAGTCACTATATAGTGACAAAATTGACAACTAAAGTAGTTCCAAAAAATTATAATTAGTCTCTAAATTAATAATTAAAATAGTTTCAATTATGAATTGGTTTTTAAATTGGTCACTAACATTAACTACTAGATTTTGGCTACCAAAATAATTGGTCTATAATTAGGAAATTTGGATTCACTCATTAACAACCATATATTTATTATGTTTGTAAGAATTATTGTACACTTTTCAATGTTCATACATAACGTATCTATCACGTATCGTATCCTATTATTTTGAAAATAAATGTATCGACGTATCGGATACGTGTCGTATCTAATACACGTATCGTATCTGTGTATCATAGATTAGCACGAATGATGTCAGGATTTCAGGAAATATTTAATGCATAATCAATGCATAGAATATTGTGCTATATATACCTTTTTACATGTGGGTCCTACCTAGGATGGGCATTGGAGGCCCAAATACCTCTTTGGTTGCTTTTGGATCCACCCTAAACCCTAAACCCTAAACTCTATAGTGTGCGGTCCAGGGTGGTCGTACACTGGCCGTGTGCTGCTTGCGTGCTTTATAGCTTAGAGTATGCGGCTTGGGCAGGTTGCGTATCGTATACTATGCACATTTGTCTTGGATGGTGGTATGGTTGGGACAACATGTGAGTTGTTTACACCATTTGACATATTTTCACTTCAATATTAGTTATAAACTTTTATAACTAATATTGAAGTGAAAATGTATCAAATGGAATAAATAACTAAACTGCTATATCATGTCGAATGAACTTAACAAAATCGGTTAAAAGAACTAAATCTACGTATTTTTAAAGTTGGTGGACTAAATTGGATCAAAATTACAAAGAGAAACTAATTTATATTTTCATCTAGAGTTAAGAGGTCAAAATATATATATATATATATATATAATCCTATAAAATATTTCAAGCTAAAGTTTGAATAAAATTAGTTAATTTACTCTAATAATCTAATATGGTAAACACGGGTAAATTTAATTACTATTTGTATCGGAGAAGATAAGTCTCTCATTATTGTGTTTTTATAACACATCGTAATTAAATAATGAAATCTGATTAAAGTATTTAACGTATTAGTATTTAATTATTATGAAAATAAATTTAAATTTAATTAAATATTGAAATATATTACCTTTGTTTAGGAATTAGTAATATCTATATAAAATGATGATTCGCAAATTGTACACATGATATAGTAATCACATTTAAATAAAGTTTATTGCCTATCAATGTACCTATTAAAAAGTTTATTAACATTAGGGCAAATAAATTGTAGTAATCTTGTTCTAATCGTCCACTTGAACTATTTGTCTTGGTTATAACTAATTAATTTACATACACATATAAGTGAATATATACTCATCTCATACAAGTTGAATCATTATAGGTTGAGTTAAAAATGAGTCAATTCAACCTGACTATTTTTTGTGAGCTAAAAACTTTATAATCTGACTAGACCCACCAAATGTTGGTGGGTTGACTTAAATATATTGTTTTTTAGTTTGCTTCTTTATTTTGTAGCACTACAATCAAAGCGTTAACCTATTTTATCAAACATTATTATGAAGATAGTAGTTGAAATCTACATAACTTGACAAACAAATAAATTAAACATCTAAACTATTCAAACATTATTAAACAACATTCTAATAATTAAAAAGATCAAATTGTCAACCTAAAGTAATAAATAATTATAATGAAAAACTTGTAAAAAAAATGATAATAAAGGATTGTTAAAAGAATAATAAAGGTTGCTTGATGTTGATTTATTATTTGATTTGCCTAATGAAATTTTGGTGGAAATGTTAGAATTTGCGTTTATTGCTAATGTGGAATATAAGAAATTGCCTCTATTTTGTTTAAATGTAAAATGATAGGTCATGATCTATCTAATTTTAAAAAGTTACAACATTATGTGAATGTTATTTCTGATAAGGAGAAGACAGTTTGCGGAAAAATACAACAACATTATCGTCCTAAGATGGTTAGTGCAAAGGCTAAGACTATATGCTCTTTAGCTCAAGTGGTAGAGCCAATGATGGATCCTGTGAGATTGTGGTAGAGCTTGTGGTAGAGCGATGAAGCTTGTGGTGGAGCTTATGGCGCAAATTATTGTGGCACAACCTGTTGTTCAGTCACAACCTTCGCAAGTGGAGGTTAATCCTGATAATATTTGGGTTGTGAATGAATTTTCTCTTTTTAAGAATCTATATGGTGGTGCATTAGTGAAATTTGATTCCTTGGCTAGTATGCCTTCTGTGGAGGATGCCATTCCCATTATGAATAATTTGCAGGATTTACAATAATTAGATTCAAATCATGGTAGTTTAATGGCAGTTCCTAATCTGTAAACATCTAAGGAGGCTTGTTTTTATAGAGGAATTAAAAATAACATCTAAATGGGTTAATATGCTTGATGAGAGGAAAAATTCTAATATCGAAGAGGATGATGAGCAGATTCAAACTATAAGAAAACCTGATATGAGTAGGTCAAAGAAATTTAATACTAAATCATCAAAGCAAAAACTTCTAAAAATTAAAGGCCTTTTTATGTGAGAGGATTGACTAATGATAATAGTTTTTAGTATGCGCGAGTGCAAAAAGCCGTTTTGACTTCGTCTTATATGCCTCAGGTTTCGATAAAGCAAAGTCTATGAAAACGTGGTGACATTTTTGAAATTATTGGGAACGTATAGGGTTCAGTTCTCTAGAAAAGTGAAGCCTATACATGAATAAGCTTTGTTTGTCTAGGAACCGCTGCTTATAGGTTCCCATTAATTTAAAAAATGACACTCTTTTTTAAAATATTTGTCTCAGTGGCAAAGGGTATAAGCTTCAATGATTGAAAGGTATATTACCGAAGAAAGTATTGAGTTTTGTTTAGTGTACATGACAAAAGCAAATCTGATAAGAGTTTCACCTAGATCATGGTTGAACATATGTTCTATAAGTAAGTGCATCCGAGGTGTAAATGTGGTAATTGAATCTTGCGAAGAAGTGTTGAAAGCACATTTCTACATGCTAAACAAGACAAATGAGGTGATCCTTTACTTATTTGCACATAAAGCCATTGTGAAGGACACTAAACTGAAACAATAAGAGAAATGGTTGTTGATGCAGCATAATAGTACATTCATGGCTTGGTTTAAAGCTGAGGTGTTGAAAGATTCAAAATGTTCTGCGACTTTGATATGGCTAGAAAATGGATTGAGGTTTGATGTTTGATAGCCTCCTTCTCAAGCTAGGTTAGGCCAAAGCTAGAGATGGTGTTATGCTGATGATAGGATAGGCTAAAGTTTGTGGAATGTGTGATGGAGCTCTCAGTTTTATGGTGTTTAATGGTTGGATGAAGGTGGTTTGTGGTGCTCTAAGAGAGGTTAGGCCAACTCTAGAGAAAGGGGCACTAGAGGGACCTCATGGGATGCTCTAACAAGTGACTAAGGGACAAGATATGGATCTACTTAATAAAGTTGGATCTACTTTACCTCGTTTGTACTCACAACATACTAGGAAATTGCTTAGTTTTTCATACCATGATCTGGGTACTTGTTTCAGTTCATACAATGCTTTCTTTAGTTTTTAGACATGATTTGGATATTTATAGTCCTCAAAACCAGGAGGTTGACACACATAGACCTCTTCTTTGATGTATTCATTTAAAAAAGCACTCTTTACATCCATTTGATATAGTTTGAATTTCATAATAGATGTGTAAGCTAATGGAAACCTTATGACTTTCGATCTTGCAACTGGGGCATATGTTTTATCATAGTCAATTCCTTTTTCTTGACTATATCCTTTTACTATCAATCATGCCTTATTCTTTGTTATGTTTCCATGTTCATCTAGCTTATTTCTGTACACCCATTTTGCTCCAATTACTTGCATTGAATTATTTCTTGGTACTAGATCCCATACTTCATTTCATTTAAACTGATTCAGTTCTTCTTGCATTGCTTGAGCCTAGTATTCATCCTATAAGGCTTCATCAATGCTCTTTGGTTCTACTTGTGAAACAAAGGCTACATTCATACAAAAGTTATTCATTTTGCTTCTTGTTGTGACTTTTTGATCTACATTTCCAATAACATTATCTAGTGAGAGTCCTCTCGGTGTTCACCATTCTCTAGGTGGATCTTTAAAAACTTATTGTTCATTGATGGTCAAATCTTGAAGACTTCTTCTTAGGTCCTCCACACTTTCTTCATGTGGTTGATCTTTTTCTATTACAACCTGTTCTTCTTCTATATCTATGGATTTTTGTCTCGACTCAAGAGGGTTTTCCTCAAGGTCTAAAAACTCATCAAACTTTACATGAATAGATTCTTCTACAAGCAATATTCTCCTATTAAATACTCTATATGATTTACTACTTAAAATAGCCTAAAAATATCGCATCATCTACTTTTAAATCAAATTTACCAAGGTTATCCTTTCCATTGTTTAAAACATAACATCTGCAACCAAAAACTTTAAAATGAGAAATATTTGGTTTTCTACCTTTGAAAATTTCATAGGGAGTGAGTTTCAAAATGGGTCTAATTAAAATCCTATCTAACACATAACAAGCAGTTGAAACTGCATCGACCCAAAATAATTTTGGAAGATTCTTTTCATTGAACATAGTTCTAGTTAGTTCTTCTAGTGACCTATTTTTCCTCTCAACAACTCCATTTTGTTGTGGTATTCTTGGAGAAGAAAAGTTATGTGTAATATCTAATTCTTCACAAAAATTTTCAAATTGCTCATTTTGAAATTCACCACCAGGATCAGTTCGTAAAAAAATTATTTTCAAAATTATTTTCATTTTGGATAGCCTTAGCAAATTTCTTAAAAGAGTTGAAGGCATTACTTTTAGTTGGCAAAAAGAAAGTCCAAGTAAACCCAGAATAGCCATCTACAATAACTAATGCATAATAATTACCACCTAAAATTTTGTTCTAGAGGGTCCAAATAAGTCCATATGTAAAACCTCTAGAGGTTTTGTGGTATAAATTATTTTCTTACTTTTGAAAGAGGTTTTAATTTGCTTTCCTTTTTGGCATGCAACACAAATTTTATCTTTTTTAAAATTTAATTTTGGGAGACCAAACACTAATTCTTTTTAAATAAGTTTACTCAAATGATGCATGTGAATGTGTGCAGCTCTTCTATGCCATAACCTAGGATCTTTAGCCTTAGAAACAAGATAGGAGATAGTTCTAGAAGATGCAATGTCAAGATTAATAATGTAGATATTATTTAGTCGTATACCTTTTAACACTTTGTCATTTGATTGTTCTTTGACAATGTTGCTAGCTTTTGATTCAAATGTTACTTTCAGTCCTTTGTCACATAGTTGACTTATGCTCAATAGACTATGCTTTAATCCCTCTACAAGTAATACATCTTGGATCTTGAAGACATCACCAATTTGTATTTTTCTTGATCCAAGTATCTTGCCTTTGTTGTTGTCACCATATGTAACATGACCTTAACTTTTTCTTGATTAGACTTTGAAATTTTGATTTATCTCTGGTCATGTGTCTTGAACATCCACTATCAATAGGGATGTCAACGAGGCGGGTAGGGTACGGGTAGTAGCTCCCCCGTACCCTACCCACTGGATAAATATCAGCCCCGTACCCATACCCATATCTGTCGGGTATCCATTATGCGGGTACCCGCCTATTTTTTTCATATCCGCGGGTATCCACGGGTACCCGCGGGTATTTACAAAAATATTTTAAAAAATAAATATTTAATCATAAATTCAAATAAAATACATCATTGTCATAAATTTTAAATAAAGTTCAAATAAAGTTCATACAAGTCCAAATAATTATAAAAATAAATATAAAATGACGTTCAACATAATATAAATTCTTTAATTAGTGCTTGGATCAACAAGTTCACTTCTTCCGATTGATTCCTGAAAAATAAACAAATAAAAAATCACTAATAATTTATATTGTAGTTTATTTTTGAATGAAATATTAAAAAAATTACTAACTTCATCAATGTCCATATCTTGCAACATTATATAAAGTTTCATGTTGTCCAATTTTAATCCAGGAGAGCCTGAAAACATAAGAAGTTCATTAAAAATTTCTAAATATCACTTAATTAAAATATTTAATTAAAAATATTAATTTCATTACCTTCCATGTTGGTCCATAACCAATCTTGGAGACACATCAATGCCTCCACAGTATCTGGAAGTAATCTACTGCAATGTGGGGTAAGAATCCGACAACCATTACTGAATGAAGACTCTGAAGCAATAGTTGAGATGGGGATTGCTAGAATGTCTCTCGCCAGCATTTGCATGGTTTGGTATTTTAACCCATTACTTTTCCACCACGTTAAGATATCAAATTGTGCATCTGAATCAGGAAGTATTGCCTCTTCTAAATAACGATCTAATTCTGACTTAAAATTTGGTGTGTCACTTTTCTTTGCAATCTTATGTTTTGCAAAATTTGACCTCCAACTTTCTTTTCTTCCAAGAATACCTACATCCATTACATTTAGGTTTGAACTTTGAGATGAAGCAGCCAATTCTTTACCCTTGACTTTAATGGCATACTCTTTTACCAAATCTTGACAAATAGATTTTACCCTCTCAATTTCATAATGAGAATTTTCTCCATAAATTTGAGGGAAAAAATAATCTAACAAGTCAATTTTGTACCTGGGATCTAATACAATTCATATCGCCATCACTCCATTGATCACACCCCAATACTTATCAAATTTAGTAATCATGGTTGCAGCCATTCCATGAATAATGGAAATAGGACAAGAAAGCCATTCAATCAAAGCCAACTTAATTTCACATATTTTTGGGAAAACGACATTCATAGTTAGATACAAAGTACCAGAGAATAAAAGTGTCACATCATAAAATAATTCCAACCTTTGACAAATCTCATTTGCCATCATCCAATCATGTTCACTAGGTAAAGCTTTGTATTGATTATCTCGTTGTGATAATCTATGAAACACATCTTTGTATTGTGTAGCAACTTCAAGCATAAAAAATGTAGAATTCCACCTAGTCTTGCAATCAAGAACTATTTTTTTCTTAAATGGAATGTTCACTTGACCACATGCCTCTATAAATTTCTCCTCTCTTTTAGGTGTTGTTATCCAAAAATGAATGCTTTCTCTAATATTTTCAATGGCATCAGAGATTATACATCAACCACCTTTAACAATCAGATTTAAAATATGAGCACAACAACGCATGTGAAATAATTGGCAACCTAAAATAAGATTTCTAGGTAAAATCTTCTCTAAAACTCGTTCAATCATAGCATCATTTGTAGTGCAATTATTAACTGTCAAAGTGGACAAGTTTCTATCTAGATTCCAATCCATTAAACATTGAATTAAAACATCACCAAGAACCTTGCTTGTATAAGGAGAAAGTATATAAATGGACCTAACATAAAGATAAATATTTTAATAATCTATTCATAAACAAGTAAAGAAAATAATACAAATTGTAATTATATAATTTAGAAACATTACCTCACAAGTCAACTTTCTAGGTTCCATGAATCAATTATAAAGTGAGCAGTGACCGTCATGTAACCTCTATTCTGGTTACTAGCAGTCCACATGTCAGTAGTAATTGCAACTCAACTTTGATTCTTTGATAACAATTTCATTATATTCTCTTTTCCTTAATTATAAGTCTTCATAATGTCACTCCTTGTGGTGTTTCGAGAAATCCCCTTGAATAAAGGTTGCAAAGTAAGACAAAATTCCTTAAAGCCCATGTGATCAACCATTGACATTGGATACTCATGTAGAACTATCATCTTAACATGTGCACACCTTGCTGCTTCTTGACTAAATACATAGTTGCCAACAACTATTGTTTCACTCCCTTTTTCTTTGTTTTGAGAAATGCTTGCTTGATATCTCGAGTTGTTCGAAGTTTGCAGCACCTAAAGTGGGCCATCAAGTGTGATGTCCCTTGCTTTGACTCCCCCAAAAGTTTTGAACCACAATAATTACAAATGGCTTTCCACTTTCCATCTACTTTTTGTTTCTTAAAGTGATTTCATACAACTGATGTGTGTCTTTTTCCAATAATGTTATCCTCTGTTTCAAATGAACTTCCAGTTTCTACTTGGGTTGAGGCATCACCTTCATTCACAGGAATATTATTTGATTCCCTTACATTTGATTCACCAACATTAGAGGCATTTTTCACTTGTTCTTCACCTTCATTGGGAGTAGAAATTTTTCCCGTAGACATGCTAAACAATAAACCAATACATATTTAGATAATTTATATAAATTTGTAGACATTGTTAACAATCATACCATAAACGTCACTATCTATATAGGATTCAATATATATGTCCAATTTCAAAGAAAGGAAAGAGAAGAATGTCAAGGGGTGTACTTGGAAGAAGACAACATACCAATACTTGAAGGTGGAAGAATGAAGACATAAGACAAGACAAGATGTGCAGCCTAGAAAAAATTAGGTTAGAATATTTTTTACAAATATATATATATATATATATATATATATATATATATATATATATGAGGGTATTTTTGTGAATTAAAATTTAACGGGTACGGGTATCCACGGGTACGGATACTATGATACCCGTACCCGCCCCATTAACATGCGGGTATTAAAAATACCCGTACCCGCGGGTAGCGGGTATCCATTTTTAATATCTGTTTCCTACCCGTTGCGGGTTTTATCCACGGATACTTGCAAGTACGGATTTTTTTGACATCCCTAACTATCAACAAACCAAATTGATTTCTTGTCTTTAGTGATCAACTACATCATAATATAATAATTTAGGCCCCCTTTATTGTTTTGGGTCCTTAATGGTTAGTAGAAATAACATTCTCAACTTTAAGATTGTAAGAAATATAAACTGCCATTGTTGAATAATCGATTATTTTAAACACCTAATTACAAAAAATACTTAAAATTTCTCTTATGCTTCCTCTTTATCCAGAGTGACTTGACACCCTAAATGCTCTATATCTTTATCTTGAGCTTTCCTTAAGCTTGTATTATTTTTGCTTGAGTATCCATTAAAATCTTTAGCTTTCAAAGAGGTAGTGGTGACATCCTTTTTGCTAACACAAACCTCTAAATGAAGATCACAACGGTCAAACTGAAGAATAATATGTTACTGATCAATTGTCAAAATTTCTACTTAATCCAAAGTTAACGAACCAGGAAACTCAATTTTTCCAAAATTGTACAGACTAGAAGAAAACACACTCGTCTGCATACAAAAAACAATGTAAAAATACATATTTTCATGCACAAAGTATCTGTTCAACATACCAAGCATTCAAAACATGCACAAAAGGAAAACTCTTATACCAATATCCTCATTCTTAGAAAAACCCAAAACGTACAATGCTGCACATATTTAACTTCATGCATGATAACAAAACGTACGAAAAACTTGCATGGTTTATACTCACACTTCACTATAATACTAAGCATTGACCAATTGGCACATAATTCCACCACCAATTACTTCCAATTTCATATTCACAATACCAAAATACCAAATCCTCAAGCATCAATAGTATTACAAATTTTACATACCCAAAATAACCATGACCAGAACCTATTATATACATGAACATGATCAAGGGTTAATCAACTTAACTCCAATGCAAATTCTTCCATCCAAACATTTCCAACATATTTTTCTTCTGTCTAATTAAACATTACACCAAAGGCCAAAAAATCATAATATCAAGCAAATTTCTCTTTCATAAAATGATATTCTAAGGAAAATTTATCTTTCCTATGCATAGATAATTCCACCAAACTAATAAAATCCTAAATTTTTGTTGCATCAATATTTCTGAAAATTTACCATAAACAAAAAGAAATGTAATATGCCTCTAACCCTAACAAATCACGTGAACAACATTGCATCCTTGTCTCGTCATCAACTTATCCATAAAATAAAAGAGACATAAAAAAAATATTATAATCATCCAGAAGATAAATCTTATCATCACAACTTCAACCATTTTACAGAAAAAAAATTGCTTCCCTTACAAATTCCATATTTCCCCTTCAAAATATTTCTATGGGTTTAGCACCTCGTACCTTGAATTTTTGAAACAAGAGTTCTCTTTTCAACTGAAAATTTCCACTACTCCAAAGAAACTCTCATTCTTCCCTTCTTTCCTTTAGCAAAATTTTTCTGATCACTCTCACTTAAACCTACGTTGCATAACCACTCCTCATAGACCCATAAATTAACTTAGCCAAAAAACCTTTTATCTTCCCGAATAACCAACGTTAACTAATTTTGGTTGCACTAAAAAATATTCTTACTAACCTTTCATTTTTCTGCTCCACAAAAAAAAAACTTAAACTTGATATCAATATGAACTTTAAACACCTTAATGAGCAATTATGTTATGTGTCTGTGGCCAGATTCAACGAACCTACCTTCAACTTCTCACCTTCCTATGAGGACCACAAAAATACCAAAAAGAACCAATATTTATGCCTTTTGCTGTAGTCAAGGTTCAAGCACACAACCCCTAAGACTTAAGTAAACATTCCAAACCACACAAACTACCACCTTTATCTTGTTAACTACACACATAACAAAAATTACAATATGTACACAATTAATGCATTCAAAATAAATTATAAAAATTCGTAGACCAAGGATGAAATTCATGCTAATGTCTTCCTATGGGAATGAAAACATGGGTAAGGGGTTTACAAGCCATGAGGCATAATCTAAGCCTTGGCTTGCAAGGATGCAATGCACCTATGATAATGCCTTTGAACTGCCTTTCTCATGTGGGGCCAATAGAATTTCTCTTGAAGAATGTTTTGAGTTTTATCATCTCCAAAATTTCCCATGAGACCTCCATCATGTGACTTCTTAATGAGGAGCTTCCTATGGGAACCTTGAGGCACACACATCCTACCCGCTTTAAACAATTACCCCTTGGACACATAGTAACTCCCTTGAGCCTTCTTTTGACAATTAGAAAAAAATAAAGGAAAAGAAATCATCTTGTTTATACAACTCTCCCATGTGATAAAAACCACAAATTTGTGCACTAAGTTTAGAAAAGAGGTTGCACCTTCTAGAGAGAGCATCAACCACAACATTGGATTTTCCTTTCTTGTATTTGATCACATAAGGAAATTCTTCCAAGTATTTCATCCATTTTTCATGTCTTTTGTTCAACTTGTGTCACCCCTTCAAATACTTAAGTGACTCATGGTCACTATGAATGAAAAACTCTTTGGAAACAAGATAATGCTCCCAAGTTTGAAGGGACCTCACAAGAGCATACAACTTCTTGTCATAGGTAGGGTAGTTAAGAGTGACACCATTGAGTGTTTCGCTAAAATAGGCAATGGGGTGCCCCTCTTATAATAAAACTCCACCTATTCCTACACCACTTGCATCACATTCTATCTCAAAAGTTTTTGAGAAGTTTGGAAGAGCTAGAATGGGTGGATTGGTGAGCTCTTCCTTGAGTCGCTTGAAAGCCAATTCTTGTCTCTCTCTATACAAATTTAACATCCCTTTTCACCAACTCATTAAGTAGTGAAGCTATGCTTGAGAAGTTAGGGACAAATCTCCTATAGTGATGACTAAGGCCCAACCATGCCATCTAGTAAATAAAATTTATCCAAGAAGTGAGAACTTTGATCAAGATTTTAGTATATTAGATTTAATTTTGGGCCATGTATTTAGGCCATGTTTAAATAAATAAGTTGCACCTTAAAAATTGTATCAAGAAAAATTATCTAGCATTTAAATTAGGCTTCAATTGATCCAATTCAAATGCTAGGCTAAGAAAAACATTCTAGAACACCACACATTTAACATATTTAGCTCACGATGCAAAGCATGGTAAATGTGAGGTGTCACATGTCACTTGATCCACTTTTCAAGGCTAGGAAGTTAGAGCACATGAGCTTAAAATTAAATCATGCTTGCCTTCTCTTTAACTTAGATTTGGAGCTACCTTCTACTATAAATGAAGGCCTCCACCCTTTGTATTTGAAACTCTGTAATGTGTAAGGAAATGCTATTGGGATGACTCTACAACTTGTAGTTAAGATTCAATTACTAGAAGCCTTCCTTTGGAACTTCTTCTAGCCTTCCTCCTCTATGATTGGCCTTACCTTCTTAGAGAACAACCTTCATGACTCAATTCCACCACCACCAAAACACCTTTTGTTGCATCTTGCTTTCGCTGAACATCCATGGAGACTCCTTCTTCTAGCCATCTCGCACATGGAGGCTCATCAAGTGGTATCTAGAGCAAGCTTGAACCACACACGTCTCGATTTAAGCTAAGTCTCGGATCCTTGCTGATTTTCGTGTTGTTTCATGACTTTTCTACATTGTATTTACTGTTTCCACTGTTCATATTACCATTACATGATTGTGTGATGATTCATTTTTACTTTCTCCATGAATCATTCAATCAAAATGATCTAGGACTCCATTGCATATTAATTTGTGTGTGCTTTTGATTTTTGTTTAATCAATTTTCATTTTCATTTGGTGAAGTTATTTTGTTTGAGTTTAATTTATATTTAAGAAACCTATACATGTTGTCTTGGTTATGTGCTTCATTCCAATGTCAAAATTCATGAGTTTAACTATTTAAAAAATGATTCAATGGATTGAATTCTTGTACAAATGAAAATTGATGTAAGAATCATTGTTCGTTGTGAAACAATATATTTTTGATGCAATTGTTAGCCATTTTCACCAATTGGCTAAGCTTTTAAGTGTTTTAATATTCTCTATTGAGTTCATGCTTGATATTAGATCATTATCAAGTTCATTAAAATAGTTTTTCCAAGTTGAATACAACAAAATAATTTATCACAAATAGTTTTTTCAATTTTGTTCCAGTAAACTATTTTTTGATTGCACACTTTGTGTGTTTAATTTATCACAATTAGTTGAGAAGTGAAAATCCATATATGTTTTGAACATAATTCGTGTAAGACCTTCATGAAAAATACAACAAAAGAATCAAAGAAAAATGTTAAGAAATGAAAAAAGTGATAAATTTTTAAAGTGAAGGCATCTGTTCACATTTTCTACCTGACAACATTGTGATAAATCATAGAAAAGTGCAATTTAGAAGTTGTTTTAGTCTATCTTCATTTGGCCTCACCAAAAGTGGATTAACTCACTTGTTTTGGATCCAATGTTGAGATTAGAATAAGCTTCCTTACTATTCTTTAATGTTTGCTTTCTATTTTCAATTTGTCAATCTATTCAAGTGCAATTCATTGAATCCACCTTGTGTGTGCTCGCATTTTCAAGTGCCTTTCATTTCTTGTTTGTCAATTTTTTGCTATTCTTTTCGTAATGTCTCATTCGAATTCTTTGAGTTTAAAATTTTTTGTGTTTAAGCCTTTTATTGCTTTATTTCATGGCCATCATTTTGGTGTGCATTGAATTGTGGTTTAGGAAGAACTCCTCCAAGGTAGACCATTGCTAAGAAGTAGCATATCGAAAGGTGAAGGTTCAAGTGAAGCTCCAAGCTAAGGAATTTCTAAAGGAGCATTGCAAGTACCAAATTGAAAAGTTGAGCTTAAACACCAAAGAGAGAAGAGAATTGGTGTAGATGGTGAGTGTGTCTTGCTAGCTAAAGCTACAAGCCTCACCTTAGGTTTCGACTAATTGCATTTTCACTGTGTAGTGGCTTGGTTTAAGATACCAAATTCTGAAACCTTGCCAATTAGATGTCATTTTAGTGCTATAGTTGTTTGTTTTTGCTTTCTTTGAGTCACATATTCTAAGTTTAAGAGCATATATTTTTTGTGAAGGTAGCAAAGCAAGTGCTGAGGTAAACTCTGGTTAAGTAAGACTAGGTACTTAATTAGTCCTTTGTGACTCACCTCTCTTACTTGGGAGTGAAGTCGTGAAAACTAGATATTTTCATTCTAAGAGAACTTTTAAAATTAAAAGATGTCCAAGTGTATCTCCAAACATAGTGAGAATATCTCTAAGGATTCTAAACGTGCTTTGAAAAAATTTCCAAAGAACACAAAGAATTCAAACTATGGATTCAACAAAAGTCTAAAGCTAGAAGGGAAAATAACATAAAAGGAAAGATTCAACTTAACCTTCTACAAGAAGTTAAGGCTCTTCGAGAAGAAAGAGAACCAAAGGTCCAAAGTTATAACCATTTAAGAGGAAGTAGGATTGGTGTGTAACACCCTAGGCGAATATTACTTGACAAAGCAAATTTTATATAAAATATGAAATTTAATAGTGCATAGAGTTCCCAAGCACGAGATAAATTTTAAACTTTATCGCATGAAAATAGAAATACACCTCCAAGGTCTTATTACAATTCATAATTCAAAAATCCAAGTAAAGGAAATATTACAAAATGCTCAAAAATAAGTTATAAGGTAATCCCTAGCTAGTCTGGCTTTGCCACTACGCATCAACATCCTCACCTGGATTCACATATGCTCCCATGTGACAAGTCACACAATAATGGCCAAACACAAACAGAAAGGGTGAGATGAAATAAAGAATCATACATAAATAATGATAATAACACCAATTATCAAATACTTGATCTAGTCCTTGACAATGACTTAAAAAACGTGTTTTTTTTTGTCTCCACACAACACATAGTGGTAGATTTTAATATCTAAATTCAACTGTGTGACTTTTGGCAAGTGAACCAAGTCACTTATAGTAGAGGCAAATAGGTTTTATCGTATCCACAAGGAATTCTAACTGTTTAAATAATTATGAATCTTGCTTTTACAGATTTTGGTAGATACTAGAATAATAGTTATGTAGAAATAAAATAAGATCCTTTTTTATAGATTAAATTAAATGGAGAATAAACTCAAGGTTATGTTATCAGTTATGATCTATGATGGAGTTGAATTATTTCAAAAAGTAACTATGTACCTCTTATTCATGCATGCAAATTTTTGCTATTCTAGTCAACAAAGATATTCTCACTTATCACACAGGTGGTCCAAGTAACCTTACTCAATTCCTTGCATTAAGATTACCTTATCTTTATGATGGTCCAGTCTCAAAGATGTAAGTCCATTCCTGATATTTTCTCCTTGGATGATTCAAATATAACACCTCCATTCATGGAAACTACTTTTGTTGTATGGTGATTCTTATAACCTTCCTTATTGTGTAAGACAAAGCCAAGTCAATCCCTCCCACTTGCCTAAAGCTATAATAACTTCTCAATTCCTTTCAATAAAGTTGCTATATCCATGCATTAATAATTAGAACAGTGGGAACCTGAAATGCAACTCCATTCTTGGTAATTGCTCTTTTGGTTGAGTTGGTTGGTTCAGATATTGAAATCACCTCTCGATCTCATTCAATATATATGATCGAATACAGAGATGTCTATCTAGTAAAATCAATAAGCATTAACTACCTAAAATGGAAAACATAAATATATGAATATAATTGTATAAACGATAAGAGTATACAATGAAATTACTATTTCATTCAATTCCATAAAAAAAAGGCTTAACTACTAGTGATGAGTAATATATTATAATGCAAAACTAGCCAAAACTCACAACATAGTGTTTACAATATGACACTATGTCTAATTTAGCCTTTTACCATTCAATCTTAAGCTATAGCAGACCCAAGTAAAATTTCATATAGGCTAAAGAGGATGTGAAGACCTAGCCTAAGACTCTGTAATTTGTAAATATTAGATTATGGTTTAATTTTGGGCTTTGTATTTTGGGCCTAGTAGTATAGGAGTTTTTTAGGCCATGTAATTAGGCCTTGGTTGGTTTTGGGCTTAGAATCAGTTTTGGGCCTAGGAGAAATTAGGCTTGATAAGAGGAGATACATTTCTAGGGTTTAAAACCTAGTTTGGTGCACTAGCTTGGAGAGCAAGTTAGGGCTACCAGTCTCCTTTTGCGCCTTAGAGCATGTGACTTGCTTATGTGGCAAGTGACACTTTGTGCACACACACTTTTTTGGCTCCAAATACAACATTCTAGACCACTTTTCCCTCCTTTTTTTTAAGCCACCTAACTCTTCTTTTTCTGCTATAAATAGAACCCTTTAGGTCATGTAAAATCGTTCATGAATATTGTAGAGTTATGCTATTACGATGACTTTAAACTGCTCTCCTTTTATGAATCAACCTACCCCTTAGTGGCTTCCTCTAGCTTCCTTCCTTAAGTGTTGGCCTAGCCTCACTTGAGAGCCTCTCCAATTCACCATTACTGAACCATATACTTTTCATTACTCCTCGCTTTTGCAACTTCATTGCATCCATGGCTTTTTCATCTCTCATTCTCTCGGGCTTGTGCATGAAGATTAACTCATCATGAGGTATCATAAGCCTTAGTTGAACACGTTTCAAGAGATAAGTTGATCTTCTTTACTTTTTCAATTTCGTGTTGTCTACTATTTTTTTTTCTTGATTTTTTTAGGTTTTTACCGTTTGAAATGTGTTCTATTGTCTTCTTGTTTGGTTCATTTCTTCTAGTTCATCTTGAATCTTCCATTGTGTGCTTTTAGGTGTTATATGTGTGACTACTAATTGCTTTTATGTTTTATTGAGTCTTCTTTCATTTTTATTTGGTGTAAAAGCTTATATTTTGAGTCATCTTGATTTTATTATATTGACATGTTGGCTAGTAGTCTTTTTTAGTCCTTAAATGTCATAATTTCAAGAGTTGTTTGATTGATTTGTGTTATTTTCTTGTTCTATGTTTATGTGCATAATATGATGCTTGTGGTGCTTTAATTTTTGCTCCTAATCGAATATCTCTTCTCTCTTGGAGCCTTGGAAGTGAACATTGACATCTAGATAACCTTGGTTATCTTAATGTCTAGTGGGAATCTTCCTTGTTGCTTACTTGTTATTCTTCCATTTGACTACTTTTCATTTTCTATTTTGAGTTCTTACTTGTTATTAGACCATTGACCACTTCTTAGACTTAGGTTTCTATTATGTTTGTTACAAGTTCATGATCTCTACTTTGCTTCTTTAGGTTTCTTTCCAATTTCAAATGCTTCTTATTTTCTTTTTCAAGTAAAGTAATAAAATGTTGAATAGGTAGAAGTATTGGTTCCGATTTGGTGCTAAAAAATTGTTAAAAGAAAGTGTAGAAAAAAGAAGAAAGATAGGAAAAAATTTGACAATAAAACCAGAAGATAGGAAAAATTGATCAAAAGTTGTGCATCATGACCACTATTACTACTACTTGAATTGGTGTGTTTATTTGTTTGAATTTTAAGCATCTTCTTCATGCAATTTAAGCCTTCACATGTCTCAGCTTTGAGCTTTTTAAGTGCCCTATTGCACAAAAAGCATTTGGCCATTGTGATACAAGAAGCATTGTTTAAATTCTAGTTGCTTTTTGGTTTTTGAAATCTATTCTAAGGCCATTCTTTTGGTGTTCTTTAATAGTGCACTTAACCTTTATTTTCTAGCCTTATTTTTTTGCTTGTTTCAATTCGACATTCTTTATATCTCGTCACATAATTTCATTCCTTTGAGATTATCCTTCATTCAATTTAAGCCTTTCTTATTTTATTTCCTTTGGCTTCTTTTGGTTTTGGTGAAACATCTTTGTGTAAGAATCTCTTTTGAGGTGAACCAATATCATGAGGTGGCATCTTAAGGTGTGGAAGCCAAAGTGGAACCCCAAGCTTCAAGGAAAGTTCACAAAGGAAAAGAAAAACAAACACTTGAAAGAGCTAAAAAAAGGAAGAGTAGAGCGAATACACTTGAACAGAAAAGAAACTATGTGATTATATTGGCTTTGAGTTGTAATTTGTTCTTTTTTTATTTGTTACATGGCCTAATAAAGTGTCTTTGGGGAGCCTTATATGTTCTCCCATATCTTAATTAGAACCTTTTTCATATAGTAAAAACGTTTATAGACGGTGAGTGTGTCTTGCAACAACAAGCCTCACCATTAGGGCTGCTTAGCTTAGACTTTAAGTTCTTATTTTGTAAGTGCTTTAGTAGCTTAGTATGTGTCTTAATCTTTCACTTCATTTTACGTAAGAAGTTTTATGCAAGAGTCTTTGAGTTCCTTTGACTAGAAAAGACTTAGTACATAAGCAATCAAAGTGATTCACCTCTCTTTCCTAGAACAAAACTCAATAAGCTTGCAATCTACTTGCTCTTTCTAATTTCTTAGAAAGACCTTAGTTTTTAAAACATAAACAATCAAAAAGAGTTTAATAATTTCTAAGGCTATGCATACTTAAAAACTTAGAAACATGAAAACTCTACTCTAAATGCTTATGTGAATGATGTGATATGATTGATTTACTGAGACTAGCACATGACTACTGAATCATACAAATGTTAAAATTCAATGGATAATCATAAACCAGCCAATTGTTTGATAAAAGTCCATAGACTCACTATGCGCTCAAGGTATTTAATGAAATCATGATAAACATGAGACAAGCTATTTACAATGCAATGGAATGGAACGTGTTATAATTGACTAAAACTACAAATATGCATATTTAACACTTAAGACAACCTAGGGAAACATGAAAACGCAATCAAAACCAGTAACTCATAAATTCTAACAAACCAGAGTTCATGTGAGCTCGAAGGTGTAGGACATGAGTCACAATAGACATAGAGTAATGCAATGCATGAAATAATGGTGCAGAATGATTCGTGTGGAGATGAATAAAATGTAGGAACAAGAACAGAAGCAAATGATGCAGTAGAAACGAAGATCCCAAAATTCGAACCCTAATTTCTACTGAAGAACACAACCATAGTTGTTTTAACTGCCACTCGCGCCTATTTTTCTTGTGATTTTTAGACCAAAATTTGTGATTCAACTTGTTCACACCACTAAATCAAACAAAAATGAAACATTCATAACTGGAAAAAACATACAATTCATACACACAAACAAAAATCACAAAGGAACAGGCTTAAGAACAGTTAAACTCGAGGTTGTCACCAAGTCCACTTCCAATTACCAGGTTTAACGTAGAAACCTTGGTATTTTGTGGTCTTTTGGACACATAAGGTTCTTTGAATGAATCCATAACCAAAAGCCTAGAAAATTATCGAAGGAAACTGGATCAAACTCAAATTGAAGATGAACTGATGAAGGCTTGATCCCTACCAAGGATGATGACCCATGGCACATGCTTAGAAGAAAGGGAGTTCCTTGATCCCTTCCTTTGCTTTTATTTTTCCTTAGTTTGAATTTCATGAAGTTGGCTTGGTTGACTATTTTAGGTTGCCTTGTTAACCTTGACCTTAGGTTGACTTGTGGACTCAAAATGTAGCTTAACCTAAGCCAACATGCTAATTCCTTTTTACTTGTTTTGTAGGTTGATTAGGAGGTGATGCAAGAGAGGATAAGTGGCACATTTAGATGGCTTTTGGAGAGAACATGTGGAGGAAAGAGAAGGAGCAAAGCTTTCTAGCAATATCTACAAAGAATGACCACCTGCCTTAGCCATCAAAAAGTCAAGAAACATTAGAAGAAGCATCCACCTTGCCTTGGCCAAGAAGGCTTCTAGAATGTGTCCATGTGCTCCTTTGTTGACCTACTTTCTAGACTCGAGGTTTTGTTATTTGCATTGTAATCCTTTTTAGAACTTTGTGCTTTTGCTAAGATTCTTGTAGGGACTTATATTTAAGGGGACCTCTAAGACTTGTAAAAGGGGTTGATCATTTTGGAGAAATTATACATCTTTGTGTTTCAACCATTTTTTGAGAGCTTTCCTCCTTAGGAAGTAAATACCTTTCAAGCTTTATCTTGCTTAAGCAAGTGGCGACACACACAACTAATCTTTAAAGAAGTCAATGGCTTTGCCTCTCCTCTAAAGTGGTGTGCTCCTCACTATCTTTTCCATTCCTTTTGCTTCCCATTTTTATGTTTCTTTGACTTATTTTGGTTCGGTTTTTATCCTTTTAAATGTGTTTCATTTTTCTTCCTTGTTGAATCAATCCATTCTTCTTTTCTCTACAACAATGTGAAAGAAACCTTCACATCTAGATAACTTTTTTATCTTAATGTCCAGTGGCGATTTCACATGGCTTTCTTAATCAATCATCAGCATATTCATGAATCGTAAAAGGAACAAGATAATCCTACATCATTAACTTAGGCTAAAATGGTGGAAAACATAATGTAAGCATAAAAAATAACAACAAAGGTCTAGAGTACAAAGCAATGAAATTAAACGGTGGAAAATGAAAGAAAAGCACGAATCGAATAGAATATACCAAATGAAAATACAACTCCTTGAAGAACTTGAACCTATCTCACATGGTCCTTGAACTCCAAGCTAAAAGACGAGAGAAAAGTCGAGAAAAAGAAAAATTGAATCTGGAAATTCTGTTTGTGATCTGTGCATCTCTTTTTTCCTTATTCAGGTTCTACTTTGTATACCTACTAACTACCACTAGTTAACAAACTCGACTCCTAACTCCAAAAACACTTAAACCCCCGTTCCTCTTAACTAATTAAGCCATACTATAATTTAACTAGGCTGCAATCCAACTTTGGTCCAATTGACATGATTCAGGCCACTCCATGTGTTTTGAAGCTGCTCATAAAGTCACAAAAAGCACATCCAATGGTCTCCCAAAGGTTTGTCACCATTTTGAACTCAAAATGTAAAAGTCAATTCTTAGTCAAGGCTTGAATCTAGTTTTTAGGTCTGTTCTTGTTATGAACTATGCTTGCTCTCTCTCCAGCCTGTCTTGAATCATTTCCTCACATGTAGAAACTTGTTCTAAAGTCACACAACTCGAGTTACTATATTAGTTTTCTAAAAAGACCACCTAACTATGTTAACCCAACTAAGCTAATTAGCTTAACAAGTGCAAAATGAAATTATCCATTAAGTCAGCTTCTAGCACACTTTCTAGGGCTCTTTAACTTCCAACAACTATATCCTGACATTCCAATTAGCTTCCTAAAATGATTCAAGGATAGAACTTGATTTCAAAGAAAGGTCAACCTAAAAGTCAAAATTTTTGATTTAAGCCAAAACTATTGCAGAATTTCTTTGTAGCTGTTGGTTTCTCCTTTCTTTGTTCTTGATCAAACCTTAAGTTACATCTTGTAGCTACCCTTGGTTTCCTTTCACTACACCACTTCATGTAGCAGAAACTAGTTATGTAAACTAATGAAAAACATATAAACCAAGCTAAAAAACTAGATTGTTTCCTAATGAACTACCAACCTATTATTATAAATGATAGGAAGGAAAAACTACGATGTTAAGGCTAGAAGATAGTTGAAAAATCTAAAAATATGTTTAAAAATAGCCTATTAACATGAATTCTATAAGAGGTAAAATCACTAAAAGAGAGGAATCTAACCTAGAATGAATTATTTAGCTCTATTATTATGCTAAGAAAGACAGAATTAGCTACTTAAAACATGACAAAATAAGTACTTATAAATGAGAAAATTCAAAATAAGCTCAAGAGTATTAGTAACTATAGTAGGGGGTCTAGGAGTAATGATACTATCTTTGAAGAAGATGAAGGGTTAAGATTAGGAGACTACTATCAACAACCTTCTCACATTAGAAGACAAAGAAGAGACCATACCGCTAGAGAGATTAGAGTTGACCTACCATATTTTCAAGGAAAGGATGATGTGGAAGCTTGTTTGGATTGGGAAGAAATTGTAATGAACAAATATAAGGAAGAAATTGGTCATTATATCAACACATTATGGGAATCAAATCATACCAAATCATACCACATTATCAAACAAGATCGGTAATATTGATTCTAACCATTAATAAATCAGAGCACAAAATCAATCCCAATTAGTAATATTGATTATAACCATTTGAAGAAATATTTCTTCTAATTATTAGAACCATATCACTAATTTCTCTTTCAAGAACAAAGGATAGAAAGTATGTTGAGTTGTTGGGCTCATAAAAAGGAGTGCGATAATTAATAACAATTAGGCTATTCCTTCTTTTTTCCTTTTTTTTTCTTTTTTCCATCTCTTTTTTTTTCTTTTTTCTAAGATTAAAGTTTGAAAATCTTTGAAGAAAATAATGTTTCACATTTTTTTATATATTTTTTTAATAAATTTATTCATCTGGACGAAATTGGGTGTTGACAAGTGCAAATGTGCATTAAGGTAGAACAACAAAATTTAAGAAAATCTTTTTCAAGAAGAAATGAAGCTCAACCTAATTCTTATGTGAATAAAGATTTTAAAAGAGAGGAAAAGAAAGAAGAACCACCTAGGAACTTAGCTAAGGCAAAGGAAAAATAGGGAATAGAATCATCACACACTAGCACTAGTAAAATAAAATGCTTTAAATGTCTTGGAATAGGTCATATAGTATCTCAATGCCCAACAAAAAACGACCATGATTCTTAGGGGTGTTGACAAGTATAGCACCCAAGATGAAAGTGAGGGTTCTAATGGATCAAAAAATAAAGATGCTTACCCTTATGATAGGGACCTTCTTATGGTGAGAAGGATTCTCAAATATTAAATTAGTCCACAAGCACTAACACAAAGAGAGAATATTTTTCACACAAGTTGAAAAGTTTTACAAGTACTTGTTCTCTTATTGTGGATAGTGGATTTTTTTATAACTATTACATTACTTGGTTGGTTGATAAACTGGCATTAATTGTCTTACCTCATCCAAAACCTTAAAAACTTCATTGGCTTAATGAAAATGGAGATTTTACAGTGAGTCAACATGTGAAGGTCAAGCTTTCCATAAGGAAATATGAAGATAATGTGTTATGTGATGTAGTAGCTATCGAAGCTTGTTACATCTTATTGGGGAGATCTTGGCAATTTAATAAGAAAACCATGTACAATGGGCTCACCAACAAGATTACCTTTACTCACAAGGAGAATAAATTTTCATTTCATCCTCTTTTACTATCTCAAGTTGTAGAATATCAAGTTCAAATGAGGAATAAGAGAAATGAAGAAAAAAAAGGGTCCAATCTAGAAAATAAAAATGAATGAGGTGGGAGAGATTGGTGTTCATTCTCCCAAGGTCATTCAACATGAGAACATTTTGACAAAAAAATATCTTTAAAAAGAGTTCTCCATGTTCAACAACCTTCATACCTCTTATTGTGTAAAAGAACACCCACATGCACTCCCACATCTCCTTAGCGTAAGAGTGTACCTCCTAACACAAAAAATCTTTTGAAAGAATTTGGTGATATATTTGATATATGCTTTGATGGTAAAGGAGTTACAGCTAATTGAACAGCTACGAGATATCAACTTGGGGATACAATTGAGCAAGAATCATATTTGGTGTAATCGTTTGATGATTAACAATGATTTCTTGGAAAAGATTAAGGTAGAATAGTTGGGGGACTCTAGATTGCAACATATAATTGAGTCGTTGGGAATGGAACAGGTTAAGCACTTTATATTGGGAGTAGAATGAAGCAGGATACGGCTGAGGTTGTATCTTCGTGCTTAGTTTGTTAGAAAGCCAAGATTGAACACCAGAGACCCGAAGGTATGTTATAGTAGTTGGACATTCCTTAGTGGAAGTATTACAACATCTCTATGGATTTCGTAACACATCTATCAAGATCGGTCAGAGGTTATGACTTGATTTGGGTAATTATTGATAGGCCCATTTCATGCCAATCAATCAAAAGTGGTCGATGGATAAATTGGTAGAGTTATACATCAGGGAGATTGTCATATTGCATGGGGTGCCAGCTAGTATTGTTTCAGATTGTGATTCAAGATTTACGTCGAGGTTTTGGCCGACGTTGCAAGAAGCTTTAAGTACATAATTAAGGATGAGTTTGGCATATCATCCTCAAACGGGTGGACAGTTTGAAAGGACTATTCATTCTTTGAAGGATTTGTTGAGGACATGTGTACTAGATCATCTGGGTGGTTAGAGTGAGATCTTACATTGGTGGAATTTACTTACAATAATAGCTAACATTCAAGTATTGGAATGGCACCATATGACGCTTTGTATGGAAGAAGATGCATAAAACCTTTATGTTGGTATCAGGACGAAGAAAAAAATTATTGTAGGTCATGAGTTGATGCAGCAAACTACGAAAAAAGTTAAATTGATTCAAGATTGGATGTGAGCAACTCAAAGTAGACAGAAGTTGTATGCTGACAAGAGAAGAAGACCGCTTCAGTTTGAAGTGGAAGATCATGTATTTCTTTGGGTAACTCCGACAACTAGAGTTGGGAGAGCTATTAGATAAAAAAAGTTGAATTTACAAGAAGAATTAGTCCAGTAGAGTATGAGATTGTGTTATCATCATAGTTGGCAAATTTACATAATGTGTTTCATGTGTCACAGTTGAGAAAGTATATTCCTAATCCTACACATGTGCTTGAAGAGGATAAGGCTCAAGTTAGAGAAGATTTAGCTTTGGATGTTGGTCCGGTGCGAGTGTTGGATTTTAAAGTTAAGAAACTGCAAGGAAAGAATATAAGAACTACGAAAGTTCTTTGGGACGGAGGAATGCAAGCAGCAAATTGGGAGTTGAAAGAACACATGAAGAAGTTATATCCATATATGTTTCCTGGTAAGTACAATTTTTTAGGACGAAAATTTTTCTGGTTGGGAAGAATGTAAGACCCGAGAAAAAATAATTAATATTACAAGGTGTAAGTTAGATGTGAATAGTATTATTTAAATTTATTAAATAATAATTTATACAAAAAGTGAATAGTAGCATAGTTAGTTAGATCTTTTGTTGTGGTTTAAGGTTGAAGGTCATGTGTTTGATTCTTTCCATGTGCATTTGATGTGTTTCTTTTGTTTCTTGTTCTATATTATTTTTGGTGGGTGTATAATGTGTATGACAAGATAAGTGTGATAGTTTGTTGGTTTGGAGTGTTTGTTTGGAACTTAGTGTGGTGAGTTTGAACCTTGGCTAGAACAAAAGTATATTAGTTTTCTTTTTTAGTCTTTTTATGGTATTCTTACGAAGGTGAAGAGTTGAAGGAAAATTCATTGTTTTTGGTCACATGCACAAAAAATAATTAGTTGTTAATTGGACATTAAGGTGGTTTTAGGGGCAAAATTAGGATAAGCAGCAAAAAATGTTAATTTGGAAAAGGTAAGGGGAAAAGCAAAATGTTGAGTCAGATTTTTTTTAGGGCGGCCAAAATTAGTTTTAGCATTGTTTAAGGGAAACAAAGTTTTATTTTCCTAAGTTAAAATTTGTCTTGATATGGGAGGAGAGGTGAGGCAATGTGGAATTTGTGTGAGAGAGTGATCAAAAGTTTTGGCTAGGACAAGAAGAGCAAAGGCAGGATGGTCTTATTTTAGGAATTCCAGGTAAGGGGAGTTATCCAATTGATTATTATGTGATTATGTGTGGATGAATGTTTGAATTTTGGATTATCAAATGATAAAATGTGGTTTTATTGGAGAATTTTAATTTTAGTAGATGAATCTATGGTGGCATAACGCAATACATTCTTCTTTGGGTTAAGTTCTTGGTGTAAAGGGAGTTATCCTTTTCCCCTTTTTTTTTCTATGTGATGTGATGCAAAGAAAAGTTGTTATTCCTTTCTTTTTTAGAATGGTCAAATTCAATGTCTTGGTGGTAATTCTAAGAAGAAAATTTTGTTTATGGATGAATTCAAGGTGGAATGGTGATATCTATCTTTCATCTTGTAATCATGTGCTATTGTGGTTGAGTCAATGGTGGTAATTGGATATTGGAATAGTAATTTGTGGTTGAGTAAGAATACAACTAGATACTGCAGTTTTTTCTCTTCTAGGGTTGTATCTATGGTGATTTTGTGAAGTGCAAGCCAAATTGAAGTAAGTTGGTTGGAAATAATTTAGTTTTGTTAGGTTGAATTTATCGTTAACAAAAGAGTTGTTTAGCTTTGTTCTTTGGTGTTGAGGCGATTTTTCTGTTGGAAATATAAACATTGGTCTATGGGCACATAGATAATAATTATTTTATGTTAATGAGAAAATTTGGGATTGGTGATGATGTTCATATCTAAAGTAATGTTGTTGCGGTTTTGGAAAAATGATTATGTTTGGATTATGAGGTTGGAAGTTGTCAGATGAGTGCATACTACTTGCCCTCATTTGATCTTTAATTCTGAATTTTTAATTGAATTTTAGTGCTTAAGATATTGATTTAATCGAGATTTGTGATAATTAGGATTATTGAGTTTGTAAAATAAAAATGACATAAAAAATTATTTTGGTTGCATAAATTTTCTATGGATATTCTAACATTTGTTCATGCAGTTGAAATTAGGATTAAGCTCATTTAAGGTGTGAAAATAAATTGATTAAAGTTATAGAGCACATTCAAATAAGGCTAAAATCAACAAGTTCCGAAAATTCTATTTTCCACCTCTTACATTACTTATACACTCCCATTTTTCAAATTGACCATACAAAACCTATTTTTGCACTCTTATTTCTACTAACTTTCACCCCTCCTACCAATGAGAAGATGATATTTTGTTACATAATTTTATTAAGTTAAATTAATTTCAATGGGTTTTTGTGTTAAATTCACGTTTGTATGTTTTATTGTGGATGATTTTATGATTGAATGTCAATGATCAATGGGATGATATCATAAGAGCATGGGTGTGTTGCACAGATTGGTAATTCCTATGGAAAAGATTGTGTTGATGTTTTAGTTCAAGAGTAAATGTAGTTTTTTTTTTTAATTAAGGGTGAATTTTGGTGGCATGAATTAAAAGATGAGGAAGTTATGTTAAGTGGCAACTATTAAGTAGGTATTGTGGCATGGCTTATGAACATGAGCTAAATGGGATTCTGATGTGTGGATGAGTAATGAAGTCAAACGAGTGATGCGAAATAGTCACAAACTGATGCAAATACAAACTTAATCTATCAATTTAATCTAAAATTAAAGAAATCAAAAATCCCTAATTATGAACCCTAATTAACAAGAAAATAACAAAGTATATGAATCTCAACAATTGATCGGTCAAACTTGCTTTAAATGAATCTTAGAGGATAATGCAAGCATAGAAACATAGTAGCAAAACAATTACACATCTAAAACATAAATTCAAATATAGAAATCGAAACTCATAAATGGAACAATGCTTTGACAAAACAAGTTCAATCAAAAATCAAAATCGTTTTAAATTTTGAATTCAACCTTGCCTCAACTATTCAAGAGTCACTTTGTACATCTTGAATGATATTGCGACTACTATGTGCTCTCTAATTCATAATATTGACTATGCATATAATGTGAATTAGTTTTTTTTTGTAAGAACAAGGATGAGTTTAGAATTAAAAATGAAAAGAAAATATGACTATTAAGAAAGAATGGATCAGAATCGAATGAAATAGTGAATTAAATGTATCAATCGATAAAAATGAACAAGAATCTCATTAAAGATGGAAGCACATCACAAAGTGTACAAATAGATATTTAATTCATGTCCTAGTACTAGCTATATAGATCGTAGATCACAAACTCAACTCAAAAGTTATAAAAGGAAAAGAAACCTGAAAATCAACCTCCTCTAGCTAACTTTGTAGAGTAGTGGTGGATTAATCTCCATAAATACTCTGAACAATGGCAAATAGATGAAGAAATTATTGTGAATTGCATTTTTTCCTAGCACCCCTAAGAGCTTCTCTTAGATCTTGCTTCATGCACACGCTTCTGCTTTCACCAAACTTTCAAAACTCTCTTTCTTATAAAGAAATTAGCTATTTAAACCTATCTATCTAATGACCTTCTTGACTTACTATTATAGGTTAGACCAACATGCTACAGCAGGTCATTTCCAACGTGAACTTCCTTGTCCAACTCATCTTCTTCTTTTGGCTAAGTGGGTAGCAAGTTCCCTTTACAACTATGTTCACTATCACTTTCTATTACATATTGTTGCAACTATTTGGATCTGACCATTGGAGTGCTTTATTGGTTGCAACAAGTTCAACTCATGGGTTCAACCTTTAATAAGTCTTAACATATTTGGTTAGTAGTTGTTATGTAGATAGGTGCATGTTAATGCAGGTACAACTTCCAACATAATTGCATTGTTGGCCTCCAACTCAGGTTACCCTTTCTTAGCTTGTTTGTATCTAACACCTGTAACCAAATTTAAAAGCTTTCATAAGAAGCAACACTACAAAAAAGATTAATTTTAACGGAGGTTATAAAACCTCCAGTAATTTATACACATAGTGGAGCTTTTTTAAACCTCTGGTAAGTACTAGGGGTTTTATGATGAACCCCAAGAAAATTTTATTTCCCTCCACATCTTTTTTTCCATACCCTTTTCATATATATTTTTTTTCAAAAAACCTTTTTACCACTTTGTTCGTACGTTTGACAAAACAAACATAATATACCAACGTTTGAAAAACTCACCCAAACCCACTTTCCTCAAACTTCACATTACTTTCATTCTACAGTTGTAGCTCACTCTCAATCTCAATCTCACTCTTAATCTTAATCTCAATCTCAGTAAAACCATTTTCATGTGCAGTTGTAGCTCACGATTTTGTTTGAATTTTCATCTTGCTTCCAAACGGAAATGGTTTTCCTTTTCTTTTCTTTAGGTTTTCAAAATTTTTCGTTTTGTTGTTAAATTCTGACTTTGAAATCTTTGATGTTTGTTTTTGCTAAGAGATCCAATTATAGGTGTTGCATTTTCTGAAATCTATAGTTCATCTCTATTGCTCGTTCAATGGCTTTGCATCTCCATTGCGGGTTTGGTTGATTATGGTTGCTTCATGCTTTGCATGTTCATAGTTGCCATAACATTTATCTTTCAATTTTAGGTGAAATGGAGTAATTGATGCATGAAGCAATTCTGATTGTAAGAGTAGTTGCACTACAATGGCAAAATATGGACTGCTACAATTTTGATTGTTGCTTCTCTCGGAAGTGATTGACTAGGTTAGCTCTTGGAGTGAGTTCCTTTGAGACAGAACTTCATTGGATGTTTCCACCTTCAAAAGGTAACCCTGTATTTTTCTGTTTATTTGGACATAGCATTATAAGCTAGAGGTTGTAATTTTTCACACACAATCATCAAATTCTAATGCTCCCTGTTTTAATATTACAAATTATAATTTAAATTATAATTTGATATATACTTCATTTTCTGACTGAAGTTGATTAGGAGTTTTTAATTTATGTTGTTGCTTGCATTCTAATGTTTTCAAACACTATAATTGAATGATGTAATCTGAATGAATTTCCAATCAATTAGCTAAATGTTCATAATATACCAAACAATTGTGCCTTTTAAAAAAAAAAGCGAGGGCCAGTCTATTACTATGCCATCCCTATGTCTAATATTTACTTTTTAAAACATAAAGAGCGAGTGCCAAATTGTCACAACGTAAAGATATAAATATAATGATAATAAGTCCATCACCTATTATTTTAAACATTACACTATTCACTTTTCTCTTCTTCATCCAAGTCAAAATCTAAAATGTGTGCCAAGGAACATATCTAAGATCCCCATATTTAAATTTTTGTTTCTTTTCACAAACACATATGAATAAAGAATAAGTGAAAAAATGTCAAGAGAGCACTTGTCAAATAAATGTGGAACCCTCCAAGTAGTAGGATAATATGCACATTAATTCCCCAAACTTAGTGCATCATATATGCAGGTGATATATATATATATATATATATATATATATATATATATATATATATATATATATA
>Ga0214545_1000997_pt1 | contig 50372 bp, 35 predicted proteins | sample CNSS4metaG_FD_160064 | JGI IMG/M metagenome (GOLD analysis project Ga0214545, IMG submission 160064) | Root nodule microbial communities from cowpea collected in UCLA plant growth center, Los Angeles, California, USA - CNSS4 | ecosystem: Host-associated > Plants > Roots > Nodule | place: USA... | reverse complement strand
GAATAATTTTGTAAACACTTTGCGATACTTATGATTTAATCAAGTTTATGATTTGGATTTAGTTTATTTGACTATGTAATGAAGTTTTAAATTTCCCGCGTTTTGGGAAATGAGATTTAATAAATGACGCTGACGATTATTTCTATTTTATTTTATTTAAAATAATATCCGGATGGGATGTTATACTACTGATGAAGAAACCTACTCAACTACAGATGACATGTCTGACTAATGCAACCTTTCATTGCTGCTTACTCACTTTTGGCCTTTATTGGGTTATTTCCTTTATCTCTACATATATCTGATCAATTTCAGTTTCTTAATCTCACTTAGTATAGGTTGCGTTATCTTGTCTTGTTATGGTTGGTCTGTCCTTGTTTTGCTTATGTCTAAAAAGGGGGAGAACTTTGTATTGTTGAAAGTTGACTGCTATTGACGACTTATATCTGAATTAACATGATATATGGGTAACAAAAATCAACTGAATTGATGAATATCTTGTTTTGGCCATCATTAAAAAGGGGGAAATTATTGTTATTAAATGTATGTATGATGATTTTAAGTTTTTTATTATGTCAATAATAGCATGACAATGATTAGCATGACATGTATGTGATAATCTGAAAATAATATGTTGCCTTGATAGTCGACTAAGTTACTAATCTAGTTAACTAGGTTAGTTCTGGTACTTGGTTTTGGGCCTATCATAATGTAGTCAACTATCCAACTAATTTAGTCGACTAAGTCTCGTCCTGACAGCAGCTGTTAGATAAAAATAGTTTCTTGCACCCTCTAAAGAATACGTTTTCAACCAGAAAGAAAGTGAAAAAGAGAGCTGGAAATTTTCTTGGAGAATATACTGCAACAAGGGCTTATGTGTTCATCAAGATTGATCAACAAGATCAAGTGAAGAGAGTGTAATATTGACATTAAAGTAGTGTACAAATCAGGTGTTTTCATTTCATTACTGTCACTATTTCTGTATCAAATTCTGTAGTAGTTGTTGTATTAGTTTCTTGTAAGTCTTGAATCTGAAATTTTGTGTACTATCACTATGATTGTGGTAATTGTGTGTAATTGCTTGGAGCGTTACAATTTGCACATTTCTTGAAGGGATGTTTTCAAGAAAGTGTGGTTTTAGAGTTTAGGAATTGCATAGGTGTTTCTTGTATTCCTTCTCTTGTTGATATAGTGAAATTTCTAGTGAGGAAAACTAGAGACCGAATGTAGATTCATTTGAATCGAACCAGTATAAATCTTGTTGTCTCTCGTGCTCTCTTTCATTCTCTTTTAATTTATGCTAGGTATAAAGGTTGAACAATATGCATTCTTAAACTCCTTTTGTCAATTGGTTAAAGATTTCATAAAAATTGTTTTTCAAGTGTAAGAACAAATCAAAAGTTTGAAAAACCAATTCACCCCCCTCTTGGTTGTGAAATATTGGTGCATCAAAACTAAGAATCTTCGAATTAAGTAATCAATAATTTAGCAGATAAATCTAATATACATTTTGGCTTGCTCTTTATTCATATTTTCCAGTGTCGGAGATAATGACAATGCAGTTTTTTATTTTGAGGGTTCTCTTAAAAGTGTAGTTTTTTAATTATGGTATTGCTATTTTGCAACTTCTTGATCTAGACTTTTGGTTCTTTGTTTTCTTCAAATTTATACCGAACTCTACTTGTTTTAGTGATAATGCTTATGTTTACTGGCATACTAATCAAGTAGACAAATGGGTTTGTAGGCTTTGGAACAGTATGCATTTACTTACCTTTCACAAGTGTAGAACCACTCTCTAATCTCTCTATTTGTGGACAATGATGTTGTGGCTACTATATTTTTTAGTACTGCAATCAAAGCTTGCTATGTTGAGTAGATCAATGTTATTCCTAAGTTACCGGTCTCATGCCTTTTTTTCTGGAAAAATGGTTAATATAGACTTTATTACTCTCTTTTTCTTCATATTAATGCTATAGATGAACAAGATCCGCTTAATATGAGAAAAACATTTCTTGATTCAGATCATTGGCACCAAGTGAAGAGCATTCTCAAGTAGCCTCTCTTCAATCGAGTTTGACCAGCAAATGGATGCTGCTAGGATATATTTGTTAGTTTATAGAAATTGACTTTATTTCGACTAATGTGTCTACTTCATTCTATTATAGAAGTGAAATTAATTTGATTATTTACAAAAGTCTAATTGGCTCTTTCTATGATATTCACTGCAAAGTGTTGGGATGAAACAACTAATAATTCTGCAAAGCGAGAACTCAACCTTCTCCTCGCTGTTTTGAAAACTTTTGTTGATATTTTGTAAAATTTTGGTGGGATGAATATTTTAATGTTTAAGAACAATTTTTTGAATAGTAAAAATGTGTTTAGATTTTAATTTGGTACTCAAATTAGTTTATATAAAGTAGTTTATATGAAATATATTCCTTTCAAAATTCACTTCACATGAAAAGTATAAGTTTTATTTTTAGATTTAAGGGAAAAATATGTTTTTGGTCCTTCAAGTTTGACCCAAATTTGGAAATGGTCCCTAGTCGAAACTTGGTCAATGTTTGGTCCCTATACTTTCAAAATCAAATTTTTTAGTCCCTATTTTTGGACGTCGTTAAAAATAACAAACAACGTGCCACGTGTTATTTAATTTTTTATATAAAAAATAAAACTAGCGTCGGCCTACGATTTTTCACAAAAACTGGAAAAAATATACTTTTGATCCCTGAAGTTTGAATTTAAGTTGGAAATTGTCTCTCAGTTGAAACTTTGTATAGCCCGTGCATATTAAATAATAATTATATAATAATAATCATAATAATACTATACTAATAATAATAATATTATATAATAATAATATATAATTATTATTATATATAATTATTAATAATATTAAAATAAATAATAATATGATAACTATTATTAATATTAAAAATAATTATATAATAATAATATATCAGTAATAATATAAATAATAAATAATAATATTAATATATCAGTAATAATATTAATAATAATTAATAAGATTATATGATAATAATAATATTAATATTGTTAATAATATAATTATAGTACTGATATATAATTATTAATAGTATTATTTATATTATTATTGATATATTAATATTATTAATTATTATTAATATATGATAATATTATTATTAACAATTATATAATATTATTAATATATAATGTTATTATTATTAATAGTAGTAGTATTATTATTTATTTTAATATTATTAATAATTATAAATTATTATATAATATTATTATTAGTATAATAATATTATGATTATTATTATTATTATATAATTATTATTTAATGTGCAGTAACCAAATAGTGACCAAGTTTCGACCGAGGACCATCTCTAAACTTGGATCAAACTTGAGAGACAAAAAACATATTTTTCTTATATTTAAATGAGGTTAACTTATTTTTTTTTGTAAATAAATATACTTATTAAATATATTGTAATAACTTGCATTCATCTTTTAAAAAAGTTAGAATCATTATTTTTTATCTCTCCTGAACATTATGCATTTTTGTTTGAGGGAATGAGAATATAAGATAGAGTAAACTAATTGATTTCTTTTGTAAAGTTGATTGATATTACAAAAATAAAATTTTCGTATTAATTAGTTAATATAATGAATAATAAGATTATCTTTAATTTAGTTTTAATAAAAAATACATATGCACTGAAAATAAAAAATAATATTATTAAATTGTTTAAAAAACACATATTGACATGATACTATTAGATTTAAGTGCAATCTGATTACGAGGAGCTAAGTTGTGCTGATTCATCATGTTAGCATTCTGCTGCTGCATAGTTTCTAACATTGCCTCAATTGTCCCCACCAAGTGAGAACTATCCGGGTTAGGAAGAGGAGGAGGAGGGGGCCCAAGTGCCATAGCTCTGACCACACAAAGAGAGAATCATCAGTCTAGCTAACAAATACCACAACTGCACCAAAAATACTATGAGAAACACACCTACAGACCCTAAAGGAACTACTGCTCTAATACCAAAAATGTAACATCCCATTTAATAGTTTTTCACGCTATCAAATAAAACATTATATCATGATCAAACATAGCAGATAGTAGGAATAACAGTCATATACATATAAGTATATACAGCTGGTACAGTCATCCAAAATCACCATATAAGACCCTGGTGACAAGAGTAGAAATATAAGGAGAAGATCTAAACTACAAGTCTCAAGACTTTGCAGAATCTGGTCCAAAAACTAACACAACATTCAAGCAAAGGATCAACTCCTGCTCAGCAGAGGGGTATCGTCATCTGGATTCGGCTCAGCTCACACCAACCGTAGGTGATCATTGCAAAGGAGAACACACAAGGACAAGCAAACATAAACAAAAGGGTAAGCTAACTGAAATAAGAGAAAAAATGATACAATTCACAATATAAATATCATTCATAACACACAACTCAATTGTATAATTCTAGACTCGATATCCAGATTGTGTAAGCGACATTGGAGCTCTTGGTGGCTTACACCTGTAACGGTTCCCAGACTCTGCAAAGTCTGGACACAAGGAGTTATCACCCGACTGTTCCTAGGGTAAGTCCCCTCCGCGTCTAGGACTTGATCAAGTCCAAAGACTAGGACCTCCTGCTACTCCTCACGATATAATCCATTCTGCTCTATCTGAGCGTGAATGATTATTGGAGTTTCAGGATACCAACCAATATGGATTCCACACGTCCTTACACACACTAACAAGTTCACCTGAATTTCCCTTGAAATTCTATTCCAGCCACAACTCTTTATAATTCATATTCATCCAATTTCATCACACAATACATTAATAATGACATTCCAAGCATATAAGAGTTTATTTGCACAAAACCACATTAGAACATGTAATCTCACTCTTTAAAACAGAAGCTGAGGTGTCCCACTACAGTGGATCTCGCTCAAGCTAGACATTCTAGCCTAGGCGAGAGGCCATCTCGCTTAGGCGAGTCAGTCTCGCCTGAGCGAGGCTCTAATAGTGGCAAAAATTAAAAACTGGGCGAACTCTCGCTCAGGCTAAGCTGGTTCGCTTAGACGAGAGTATCTCTCGCTTAAGCGACTCCAGCTCGCCTAGGCGAGACTTCACGCAGGAATAGGGGTGGGTTTTCTGATGTTTTCGCTTGGGCGAGAACCACCCGCCTATGCAAAAATACCAGGTTACTCCACTGCTCCTACATGTAGGAGCACTGAATCCATGGCAAACCACAATCAAACAACCACACATGCATTTCAAACATTAATTCAACATACAAAGCTTCAATCAAACATGATTCACGGTTTAAATGAGAAGAATTTCGGTTAGCTTCCCTTACCTCTATAATTTACTCACAAACAAGACCCCTTTTTAACAGTGAGCACCTCCAAACGCACAACTTAGGAAGCTGAAATACAGGTTCATAGGGTGAGAATGTGATCCTAAATTGACTTAGCACTGATGGAATTCCCGGATTCGAAATTAAAGAGAAAAGGGAAACTGAAGTTAACTTACATGGATGAAGAGGGAATTCAATTATGGGAGAAGTTTCTGCCCTGGGTCCAGGTTCGTTTGCTGCTGCAGAATTGGAGAGTGAATTAGAATGGTAGCTTCAATTCACTGGTTTAGAGAGATGGCAGAGAAAAAAAAATGGAGAAGGTGAAGTGAAATTGTGTTGTTCTGTGAGTGTGGCAGCAGTGATATCGTGAGAGTAAAAGGGGAAAGAGGAAAAGAAAAGGGAAGAGATGAAGTGAGTCTCACAATGTTCATCCCTTATTTTATAAGTTTAATTATGAATTTTAAGAAATAGTATGTGAAATAATATTTAGAAAAAAAAAATGAAAACATGAATTATAAAATATTACTTTAAAATGTTACATAAATAAAAATAAATATTTTTTACTCATTATTCGAGTAAAATTTTAATTATAATATAGGTTTATTATAATATAAGGTACAAATATGAATTTTATTATATAATTAAAATTATTGGGTTTGAATAAAATAATATAAGAATGAAATATACATAAATCCTATATATAAAATATTTTATATTTAATTAATGGAATGAAGAACTGATTTAAAATGATATTTACATATATTTTTTATTTTTATTATAGTATTTTTAATTCCTATGAACTAAATTTAAATTTAAATTTATTTTACGATCAATATTTTACCGGATAATTTTTCAGTTAAAAAGTCAAAATATTTTTTATATAATTAATATATATAATTTAGTTATAAAAATTCAAATAAACTTTAATTACCTTATGATTAATTTCTAAAAATATTGTAAGAAAATAAGTATAAACTTTTTACAGTTTATTATAAAATATTTAAGATTTTATTTTAGAAAGATAAGTTTTAAACAATATTATATATAATATATATATATATATATATATATATATATATATATATATATATATTAAAAATTAAATTAAACAATGAGTATACTATATTTTATTTTTAAAATTACATTTGTATTTATATTTTAAAATAGAAAGATCAATTAATTTAGAGTGACTTTGAAATTTATATTTTATTTTATAATTATTTATATTTAATTTTTATTAATGTTATTTCTGTAACCTCCCATTTAATAGTTTTTACGTTACCAAATAAAATATACCATTCATGATAAAACAAAGCAGATAGTAAAAATTAGCAAATGTGAAGTATTCATACAGTCATCCGAAGAACCATAACAACATGTTGGTTCTAGACACATCCTATACTAAGAAAAAGCTAACAAAAGTCCCCCGGACAAAACATAAACAGGTCAACCATCAAACCCCTAAATTGTTGTCAACTCCTATCTAGGTGAGGAGTATCTTCACCTGCATTTTCATCTGCTCACACCAAAGTGATCATTGCAAGAAAGAACCAAACACAAAACAAGCAGAGAAATGAAAGGGTAAGCTAATCTGATTAAAGGAGTCATGCAATTCAATTATAAACAGAAAACCATGCAATCTTCTTCTTTTTCACCAGAATCATATAGGCCACACAAACACTGGATTATGTAAGCGACATTGGACCTCTTGGTGGCGTGCACCTGTGATGGTTCCCAAACTCTGCAGAGTTTGGCCTCAAGGGGTTATCACCCAACTACTCACAGGGTAAGTCCCCTTTGCGCCTAAGACTGATTAAGTCCAAAGGCTAGGACCTCTTGCTACTCCTCACGACATAATCCATTTTGCTCTATCTGAGCGTGAACGATTATTGGAGTTTCAGGATACCTCCAATAGTGAGTCCTTATGTCCTTACATACACTAAACATTTCCCTTGAAATCCTAGCTCAATCACATTCTTTCATAATAATAATTCATGCAATTTCACCACACATGTTACCAGCCATAACAATCCATGCATATCCTAATTAAATTCACCTTTGAACATTAAAACATAGCTTCATCCCTCAAAACAAAAAAAATAACACTCAACTGCAAAGGTTCTCGCCCAAGCTAGAGGGGTTCGTCCAGGCGAAAGGTCTCTCTCGCTTAGGCGAATCATTCTTGCCTAAGCGAGGCTTGAAACAGAGAACAACCCAAACTCCGGGTGAATTCTCGCTCAGGCTAAGCTATCTCGCTTAGAAGAGAGTGTCTCTCGCTCAAGCGAGACTGGCTCGCCTAGGCAAGATCTTGCGCAGTGACAGGGGTGAGTTTCTGATGTTTTCGCTCAAGCGATAGCTGCTCGCTTAGGCGAAAATATCAGATTCCCAATTTGTTCTCGCATGCAGAAGCCCATAAACCTCACACAATCCATTCATACCCCCAATTACACAGTTCAAGCACTCATACAACACCCAATCATGCAATTCAAAGTCATCAAAATGATTTCTATATTAAATTCAAGCAAAACAGTTAGCCTCCCTTACCTCTAACAATCACCAACTAGCAAGAACAAATTTTAGTAGGGGGCACCTCAAATGCACAACCTAAGGAACTAGAATGCATAAACTTAGAGTGAGAATAGGGCTCTCATTCGATTTAGAAGAAGGAGAAGGTTCCAACATTCAAAATTTAAAAAGAATTGGGGAAACCAAAAATCAACTTACATGGATGGGAAGGAAACACAGCTTGAGGGAGAGGTTTTGCTCTAATCTCAAGTTTGCTGGCTACAACAGGAAGAGAGGATGTATAAGAATGGGAGCTCAAGTCCTCTGGTTAGAGAGAAGTGGAAAACAAGAAGGTGAATGCAGAGTCTATGAGTGGTTTTAAGAAGAGTGCGGGTTCTGTGTAAGTGGTAGCAGAGAAAAAGAAGGAGTAGTAAAAAGGGGTCTCACAATTTCAAATTAGAATTGAAATTTAATTCATAATAATTTTAATTTTTATTACAAATAATTGAAAATTTAAAACCAGTCTCAATGTACGAATGCTTCTCATATTTCAGTTTTTAATGGTCTTTCATTCTCATGTTTCATTTTCTAAATATCTATCTATGACTCTTAATAAAAATTCGAAAATGAAAATAATTAATTAATTCAAATATTTATGTTTTCAATAATATAATAATTTTTTTTACTACAATTAATAACATTAATAATAGAATTAATAATAACAATTAATAATTAAAATCATTAAAAGATTTAAAAATACAAAATATTCTCGATATGAGTTTTATTACAATAAAAAAAACAGACAAGTTTTATTAGTTGTTAAAATAATTAATATAAACCAAGTAAAATTTTTAAATGTTTGTACTGTATGAAAATTGTATTCATCCTTCAATAAATAATTGAAAAAAAATTTACAATGGTAAATTACACTAGTGCAGTACCCCTTTTGGCCCCAGTTATTTTCGAGATTCTGTCTCGGTTTAAGAACCGAGGCATATTAAAGTGAGGCCAAAAGACACCCCCTTTTGGCCTCGGTCATTACCCGAAGTCATAGATCTCTTTTCTGCCTCGGTTGTAGAGAGATCGAAGCCATAGATTCAATATTTAAAATAAAAAAAAAATTTGCAGCCTCCGCGAAGCTTCCTCGCGCACCAACCATGGCAGTTCACGTTCCACCATTGCCGGCAGCCACCGCTTCTCCATCTTCTATACAACGCGCAGCCACCGCAACACCATACCCCATCGAACCACCATGAGCAAGCTACCTGCATTTCGAATTTACAGCAGCTGAACCATCACCATTGTGCTTGGAGCAACAACAGCGTTCAAAACACCATTAACACTCCACCATGGAAGCAGCGAGAACGAACCATCACACCGAAACAGTTGTAGCAGTGAAACAACAGCGGAAACGCGAATGCAACACCAACATCACTGTGACACAGATCTGCATTGCGTCCAACCTTTCAGCCACGCAGCCGTGCATCATCTCGACGCTGCCATCACCATCGAGAGTTCATCTTCACGTTGCCACCACAACCATTGAAAACGCAGCATCACCACCATCATTTCCACTGCAACGCCGGCGCGAGCTCCACCTTTGCACATCGAACCAGAGTCGCGACCACCATGGCAGCAGCGAAGACGTATCCTCCATTGCAGTAGCGAACCAGAACAGCGCCAACAACAATCACGCAAGCACACACCAAAGACGCGAGTTCAGCCACCGCAGTTCCATTCTTCATCTTACCGACAACACCCATCGCGAATCCTTCGCGCAGTCCACCAAGCAGTGACGAGAACTCCATCGTTCAGCCATTGACAGTAGCAACAGCAGCGAACATAGCTTCCACACCACCACGCAAACGCAACAGCAGTAGGCAGTCCATCACACCTGGGGTTCGCCCAGAGAGAATTGGGGAAGAAGATGAATAGTGATCGAGGTTCGCGATTTGGGGATTTTAACAAGCTTAATGGCCTCGGTCGAAGGGGACCCGAAGCCAAAGGGGGCGGCGCTGATGAAATTTATAAATTAAGGTTTCTGGGCAGGGTTATAGGCTTCGGTTCTATTTCAACCGAGGCCTAAAACTGCCCAATATTGCCTCGATCGAAAAGCAACCGAGGCCAAATGTATTCTCGCTGGCGCCAATTTTAAAATTTTCATTTCTGGACTGCCTAATAGGCTTCGGTTCTTAAGGAACTGAGGCCTAAAGCTGCTTACGGCACCGGTTGTTTGTAGAACCGAAGCAATATAGGTTGCTGAAATTGCAAAATTGTCATCGCCTCCTTATAGGCTTCGGTTCCACCATAACCGAGGCCTATAAGGCGAGGTAAATTATCAAATCTGCACTAGTGTTACAAATTATATTTTAAATATTAATGATAATTTTAATTTCTATTATCAAAATTTAAAATTTGAAAAGTGAGTTTTTGTATGATTTCTTTTCACAAAGTATTTGTATATTCTCTTATATTTCATATTACAACATTTTTCTTTTTTCATATTTCATTTTCCAACTTTCTACCTTTCCTAAACAAAAATTCGAAAATGGAAACAATTAATTTATTAAAATATTGATGTTTCTAATAGTATAATAATTTTGTAGCTACTACAATTAATAACATTAATAATAGAACTAATAATAATGAAAAATAATTGAAATCATTAAAAGATTTAAAAACACAAAATGTCTTCATTTATAAGTTTTACAACAATAAAAAAAAAGCATACAAGTTTTATTATTATTATATTAATTAATAATTAATATAAACAGTGTAATTTTTTTAAAATATTATTTGGAAATTGTATTCATCCTACAATAAATCATTGAAAAAAAATGTGCAGTAACATATTACAAATTTATATTTTGAGTATTAATGATAATTTTAATTTTAATTATCAAAATTGAATATTTGACACGTGACGTTGACTTTAACACCGTTTGGTCAAAATTAACGACAAGGACCAAATTGAATATTTTTAAGAAAATGAGAATCAAATTGAGATAACGAAAAACTTGAGGATAAAATTGAAATTTTTTAATAAATAGAGGGACAAAAAAGTAATTTATCCTTTATATAATCTCAAAATTCCTTGACGGTTACCCAAGCTTATAACGGAACAGAATTAAAATAAAAAATCATTCAAAAACAAAATGCTTGATTGTAGCTAAAATCGATCTTCTGTATCTCCAAAGATTGAGTTAATTTGAACAATACAAGTTTTGAAAATTAATTTGTGTTCATATTTTTCATACAGCCACATCACAATTGTTGAAATTATTTCCAAACCACGGCATTGACCATTCATAACAGCAAAATATAAACTGTTTGAAAACTACTGTTTATATGGGCAAACAAAACTGATACATCGTCATCATGGTTGAATTGAACATTGTGTCATTTTTGTGGTTGTTTTTATCTGATGAGGAGTTATATATGACCATAAATGGTGGAAAGGTTGCTTCATCTTCCAAGTGGAACACGCTCCTCAATAGAGCCAACATGCTCATTGAATTCATCGATGGCAAATTTAAATATGTAATTTTTTAGTGAAAGTCCTATATCGATTTGATAAAAAGACCAATTTACAATATAGGCTTAATTATTGGATGTAAATCTCATTCTATATGTTGATTTTGTGGAATTGAGTTAGACTTAAATTTCACTTCTTATCGTCGTATAAGAGTCTTAGTTTAAAGTCTATCCATACGAGATTTGTGTTTGTTAGACATATAATTCCACCCACTATTAGACCACCCATTAGTGTCTAGTCCCATATACGAGATGTATATACCTAATTGTGAGAGAGGTGTGCTCAAAGTCCCACATCGCTAGAGATAAGACTACTAAGTGCAAATCTTACTTTACAAGCCAATCTTGTGGAATCGAGTTAGACATAAAATTTACTTCTTAACATTTTCAAACTCATTTTCGATTTTGGGACTAAACATTAATGAAAATTTGATACTTTACACCGAAAAAACAAATACATAATGACCTCGGCACAAAGACCGGTAAAGTAAGGTTCGATCTTCGCGTTTTATGCAAACAATGTTACTTATTAAAACAAATACATGATGTTAAAAGAGGATTAAAGTAACTAATTGTTACATAGGAAAACTTAAACCAGGATACACCTATGAAACCTAAGTTCATCAAGCAGTGGCGAAGGATGCAAGTGGCAGGCGGGGGCCACGGCCCCCTCCCCCAATTTTTTTTATTTTTTTTCATTATTTTATATTTCTTTTTTTTTAAATTATATAAATTTTTAAATTTTTTTCAACATTTCTATTTTTTTAAATAAATAATATTAAATTCAAAATTAATAAAAATTAAATTAAATATTTTTTATTTATTTTATAAAGTACAATAATAAATAATAAAATATAAAATTAAATATATGAAGAAACAAAATTATTAAGATATTTTTTATTTTCTCTCCCATTGTCTTCTGAGTTTTTCATATGTTATATTCTTCTTTCATGCTTATTTATTTTCTTTTGTTATTAAAGAAAAGTTAGACATAAACTCAATATTTCTGTCCTATTTTTTCATATTTTCTCTTTCATTATTAAATAAATAAATAAATAAGGTAATTTTCTCTTATATCACATGATAATGAACTATTTGTTTAACATTTAGCATCATTTTTTATTTCATGACCTTTTAGTATATTCATTTTTTATTAATGTAGAAGAAGAAACAATGTAATATGTGATTTTTCATAATCGATTTTTAATTGTAACTTGATTATCATAGTTTTTTTTAGTAATTATGTCTCTCAACTTTTGATTAGATTATGATAAATTATTTTTTAGTCTTAAACTTACTTTTTAAATAGGTATATTAATGAAAAACAAAAGAATACATTTATTTTTTTTAAAGTTGATAGAGAAACTACTGGTGAAGATGAAAACATGATAATATGGTTATTTGTCGCATAACAATGAAAAGAAAGCTTGTAAATATTTTTTGAATCAAATGCAGGTTAATAAAATAGAATATGAATATTTTACAGATAATATGGTTATTTACATAAAAAGAATAACTGAAAAATTTAATTATAATTCAATTATCATGAGTTTAAAAATATGAAAAAACAATAGACATTCCTTTAGATATGTGTAATTTCTTTGATAATTATAAATGTACTAGATTATGTATTCATTTTTATTGAATTAGTCACAATAATATTAAATATATAAATTTTGAGTATATTATTTTGGCTTTCCCAAAAATTTTGGTGAAGATCCGCCACTTTCATCAAGGACCAACGTTGATATAAACATTATTCAGGAAATATGACATATGATCTAATCACTATAGTTTTATTGTCTCTTACATATTGCTGACTTGAACGTCAGAATGACTTTATAGGTTCGTCGACCGAGGATTACTGAGATCGGACGAGGAAGACATACTTGGACCAAGGACATAAATAAACATTATTAAGAAAATATGACATATGATTCTATCATTATAGTATTTATTGTCTCTTACATATTAGTGACTTCAACGTCAGAATAACTTTATAAACTCATCAATCGAGAATTACTGAAACCGAACAAAGAAGATATATTTGGATCAAGGACGTAACAACTACAAAGAAAGTAGAATACAAATATAAACAAAATAGATACATGTGTTGAATTTTGAACAATTATCGATTCAACGGATAATATAATAAATTTAATAAACAACAAATCTTAATAAAATCGATTTTTGATATCTATAATCATCATTTAATTCAACTTATTATTAATAGATGATGGTTTATCGACCTAAATAGTGAAAAATCAAGTGATGCATACAAATGACTCTGAGGTGTCAAGAATTTTCAGCTACCGTCTTTATAAACACGATGAACTGAGAGACCGTGTCTGAAGCCTCTGCATTTGTTATGTGTTTTCAGAAAGTAAAGATGATGCAGATTCTAACAGAATGATTGAGAAAGAAGTAGAATCTCGATGGAAGCTAGAACTAAGACACAATAAAGATACTTTTGAATTATCAACTATAATTAGTATGTGATGGAATCATCACTTTAAAAAGTAAAAATAATAAATGGTTCCTTTTAATTTTTTCAACTTTTTTTGTGTGTAAATTTAGGATACTTGTAAATTTTGGTAGGTATCTAAACAAGAACTTTTTGTGGGGTAATGATCGCTTACAATAGAGCACACTAAGTATGGTGAAAACTAGTTCTGCATAAAGATAATCTCTCTCTCTCTCTCTCTCTATATATATATATATATATATATATATATATATATATATATATATATATATATATATATATATATATATATATATATATATCTTTTTAAATTTGTAAAATATTTTTTTAAGATGGTTTTCATTTTAAAAAATAAAACTGTTATTTAAGTAAATATGTTAATAGTATGGTGAATAGAGAAAATTTTTTTTCTCCCACTGCTGGGGTGAAATTCCAATTCGAGTGTTTAATTTTGGAACGTTTTCATTTGAGAAACTTGAATAAAAGGTTACTTGAGAAAGATCCTTAATAAAATAATGGTTAGATATGTTTTTGGTAAATGTAGTTTTTGTCAAATTTTATTTTACTTTTTATTTTATAAATTGATTAATTAATACTCAAACCTTAACAATATGTGTATTTAATTTTTGTATTAATTCTATGATAATAAAAATCATCACTAAATATTAAAATTTCATATTTTAATAAGTTAGAAAAATTGAAAGATGGACTTATCAATTTAAAATGTAAAAAGCGAAAAATAAGTTTGAAAAAGAAATTTAATCAAAATATATGTATGTAATAAATTTGGCTATTTTCAATAAAATATTTACTAAAACATTTCACGTGCTCAACTTTTTTTCATCAATATTCAGTTATTTAATTTTGGTGTTAATGGTCAATGTGACCATTACTTTTGGGCTTTAAGTTAATTTATCAGTAAACTCATCCCTTCCGTTTGTAATATTCTCCTACTAATCCGTGAATTTATTGTTAGAGAAAGGATGAGAGAGTTGACGGGTGAGTTCAGACGTGAGAAGTAAAGGTAAAAATATTTTAATTAATCAATTAAACAACGTTTTTTCAATAAATTTTTTTCCAGCTTATAACTTGACCTTTTCGTAGGTTCAAGGCCAGCCTAGTAAGGGACCCCCAATACTCCTTCCAGCTCCTCACTCTCTCTTTGTCTCTTTTCCAGAAACAGACCTCTCTCACACTCTCTGCTGGAACTTGAGAGCTCTGCTAGGGCACAGTGAACCTCCCGCATCGAGCTAGCTAAGTCCACTTTGCTTCCAAGTAAGTTAAACCTTAGAGTTTTCTTGGTCTTTTCCCTCTCCTTCACTGTTTGGGCACGTGAGTTTGGTTAGGGTCTAACTTCGTACCCTTGCTTTGTCCTGGTCTCATGTTTTCAGCTCATTATTGTAGTCTATGGAGTTGTGGTGTTTTGTAGTTGTGGACCCGTTGTGTTTGCTAGCGCTTAAAAAGGTAAGGGAAGCTAGGTTTTTAAGCTTTAAAGTTATTCTCGCATGTTTATGTTCTGTTCCATGATTCTGGGTGCTTGAATGGTATTTTTAATCATGTGCAAATGGTTGGCTTGTATTATAGATGTTGTCTTGTATTATTTTCTACCCTGCATGTGTGGAATAGTGGGGGAGAGCTGATATTCTTGCCCAAGCGAGCTCGCCTCGCCTAGGCGAGAATAGTAGAAGCTGGCCCAAGGTTCTGCCTTGAGCGCTCGCCCAAGCAGTCCATTCGCGTTTTGAGCGACACCCCGTCTCGCTCAAGAGAGAAGGCCTCGCCTAAGCTAGAGCTCGTGAAATCTCCCAGGGGCCACTGTTGCAATCTCGCCTAAGCGAGAGCCTACAACTTAAGCGAGGCAACTTCCCTCGCCTGAGCGAGGGCTCCTAGCTTGAGCGAGGCTAGCGCAGTGGTGCGTTCTGACACTGTTTTATTGAATGGTTGGATGATTTGTTGCATGTTTTGTCTAGATTACTCTTCCTAAACAAGATGTACGTGAATGTGTTTGGTTGTTTGAATCCTATGAATGAAATTGGCATGCTTGGTATGAGGTTGATCATGGATTTGTGGGTTGGTGATGTTTTAACATGAGAGTTGGATGAATGAAATAAAAGTGATAGGAATGGTATGAGAAACATGACTTTGGTTGTGAGATAGGCGTAATTCCATGAGTCTCGTGGGGAGATCTCATGGTGGTGTGTAGTGAATATAATGAAGATAAGGATTCAAGTAAGGATCGCATCCCGAAACTCTAAAGGATCAGTGAGTCTCATGTAGAGCAAACTGATCTAAGTGGTGAGAGTAGCGGGAGGCCCTAGTCTCTGGCAGGATAATGGCCTTAGATGCTTGAAGGCTAACCTTGTGTGTGGTTGGGTGAAACCCATTGGCAATGGCTCTACAGAGAAGTAGAGGCCACCACAAGTGCAAGCGTCCAGTGAATCTGATCTTATTATATTTATCCGGATAATTGAGTCATAGTATCCTGCTTGTTTGCTATAACATGAATTTGTGCCTACTTTGTTGCATGCTTGAGAACTGTTTTGAGTATCTGTTTGCCATAATATGTTGAAATTTATTTTTCACTAGCTTACCCTTTCATTTAGTGTCTGTTCTTTGTTATGCTTTCTTTTGCGATGATCACCTTATGGTGGGAGCAGATGAGGAAATTCTGATGGTAGATCCAGTGGTGGTGACGCAGCTGCTTAGTCATGAATCAGTTAGTTGTAGCTCTTATGAGAATTGTTAAGGCCCGAGTGCCTTTGTAATTCCTTGCTCTATGAGTAACTCTTTTGCCAAACTATTTAACTCATCGTCTATGTTTTGTTCATGGCAATCTATGGTATGCCTTGTTATCTTTTGAGTACTTGTTCCTGGATGACTGTAACAGTAGATTTTGATATGTATATTGTCCATCTGATGACTCTTTTATTTCTATAATTATGTGATGTTTTTATTTAGTAGATTATTCTATTTAAATGGGATGTCACAATAGTCTTGTTCCTGCAGAGAACAAACAAGATAAGTTAGGCATAAGCGTCACCTTAACCATGTAGTCCGTTATCTCCTCAGTTGGCCTCTTCCCGATTGGTACGTGTCGGCTTGGACCCAATAGGGGTTACCTGCAGAAGGGACTCCGAAACTCAAGTGAGTCAAAGCTCTCAAAAGGTCAAATCAGGTGATTAATGGAGTAATGAATGCGTACCTTTAATTACTAGGGTCCACGTGTATTTATAGAGTATTAATTATGTCTGGTTATGCCATGGGTCGGGCCCTAGCTTGGGTTGTAGGTGGACTCATTGAATACCAGGGGGGCTTTGATTTTGCTAAGTATATTGGGGTTGTCGGCCTAAGCAGACTACTTTCCTCAGCGGTTTGTGTTGCTCATGCGCTGTCTTAGGCAGGTTGTTCCTCTAGATGTTTAGGTTACAAATTTTAGGCCGGTTAGGCTTAGGTCAGTCCAGCCTAGGCCGATTACTTGAATGCTTTGGTATATAGGTATCGTTTTATTACTATTTTGTTGAGTTGGCTTGGTGTGGTACACCAGTCCCCCAGCCTTGGCCGATATAGGTATCAGTCAAGGGTGATATGTGTTGATATGCTAGAGGGAATGGCTAGGTATGGTACACCAGCCCCCCAGCCTTTAAGTGTGATGAACAGTGAACAATGTTAAGGCTAAAGGTAAGGAAGGGTTGATGGCAGGTGAAGGGATGTTAGAGGTCAAATCAAAAGGAGTTTTGCGCCGTCGTTTTTAACACTTATGCCTTTTGAAATGATTGTGTCGATTGGTATGGGTTGTCATTTTGGCAGGAAGGGGTTCTGTCGTTTGGGATTTTGTCCTATAAATGCGGATTTTACAATGAGTAAGGGTTTGTTGGTTCATTCGCGAGAATTTTCAGTCAGAGATCTTGTGTGCGTTTTCCTGTCCGACTTATTCCTAATTTCAGCCGTCATCTTTCCAGAAAAAAGAAAAGGTATGTCTAGTAGCGATAGCTTGTCGTTGTCAACGTCTAGTGGTGAGAGTGTAGAGTCAGGAAGGAGTAGAGATAGACATGTTGAAGAGGAGAGCACTAGTTCTAGGGGTGTAGTAGGCATAATTCCTATGGAGACTGTGACTGAGGTTCGAGAAGACCCTCCGGAGGAGTTAGCAGAGAGTAATTGGCCGGCCAAGGGCGGCTACGGGTGGGTGGCTGCCGACATTCGTAATCAGTCATCCTTATTTCGGTGGTCTCGTCTGTTGAACTCCTGGCTAAATTGTACACTTGTTATCACGAAAGGTGTAAGCGAGAGTATTGTTTCCTTGGAACGGGTTAGCGCCATCGACTGCGTATGCCATGGGCAAGAGGGGCAACTAAAAAGTTCTTCTACATGTACATGTGCCACTTCTCTCAGCTACATGTGCGGTTGCCACTGGACGACTTCACCATGGGTGTGTTGCGTGCGCTGAACGTTGCACCTACACAACTACATCCAAACAGTTGGGCTTATATGCAAGCCTTCCGCGTTTTGTGCCAATCCCTATATTTGCAGCCTTCTCCTATACTTCTATGATACTAGGCCTTGACAACCGACTACTTGGCTATCTTTGATAAGTCGTCCCAGCATCAGCAGATTGGACGCATTTTCTCAATCCTTCAAGCATTTTAAGGATGGATACTTTAAAGTTGTGGTGAAGGAAAAGGGCAAGTCCCATTTCTTGAACGCAGATGGGAGTACAAAATTCCCGTTTAGCTGGACGGGAACCCCTTCTCGGTATAAGGATATGGGCACCAACGAGTTGTCGGCGGGGGATAAGGAGGTGGTGGAGACTTTGATGAAGTTTACTGATAAGTTGCCCACTAAGGGCCTAGTCAGAGTTTATAATTCGGTGCACCCGATTATTGATATTGAAGGTATCTGTTTATTACTTAAACTGTGGTAATGATTCTAAGTTGTCTTAACCGAGGTTTGATATGTTATTGTAGGGCACATGGCGCAATCGGGAAGAAGAATTTGGCGCTCTTCCAGACGTTGAGGAAATAAATGGTTGCTAAGGTCAAGGCAGCCAGGAAGACTGATGTTCCCAACTTGCAGGAACCGTTGGTTGAGGTACATGTGCACGACGGGACCAAGAGGAAGGCCGAGTTGCCGCCTCGATCCGGCAAGGGGAAGGATGTGAAGAAGGTGAGGGCGGCCTTACTCGGGGCGGGGCCGGTTAGTGGGGCGGCATCGGTCAGCGGGGTGAAGGGACCTGAGTCCGGCTTGATTGAGTTGTCGGAGATATCTGTCAGAAAAGATATTGCGATCAATCACTCAGATACCATCATCAACTCCATTAACGGTATGGAGGCAGATCATATTGTGAGGACGATGGTCGAGTTTGGAAGTAAGGCGTTGATATTGAGCTATCGTGTTGGGTCTCTGTATCGACGGGAAGTAAAGGAGGGAGGTAGGGAAAAAGTGGAGGAGTTTCAGGGAAAGGTCGACAAGTTCGAGGAGGAGAGAGCCGCATGGAAGAAGGAAAGGGAAAGTTGGGAAGAAGAGAGAAAAAGGCTGGGAACCTGGAAGGTCCGTTGTTTGGACTCAGAGGGAAAACTGAATAAGAAGATAGAAGATTTGGAGGCAAATTATGATGAATTGAAAGACAAGTATGATGGTGTTGTAGGTGAACTTGATGACTTGAAGAATTGCATCATCCAAGAGCATATCAACGGTTTTGAGAAGGGTTTGCGGCAAGCAGCCTTTTTTCACCAAGATGTTAACGCCGCTGACTCAAAATTTGATGTGAACAAGGATGTTGTTGATGGGAAGCTTATCAAGGAGGATGAGAGCAGTCCAGACGAGGAGGCGGAGAAGGAGGCGGCCGAAGAAGAGAAGGAGGCGGATGATGCCGTGGAGGTGGCCCATGATTCAGCAGAATAGGACCTCAATTTTTTAATGATTTAAAAGTATTATTGAGCCTATGTTTGTAATAACTGGTACATTATGTTCGTTACGCTGGCACATTTCTTTGAGTTTATGCTTAATGTGATTAATGCTTTGTATGTTATTGTGTATGCCAGGTGTTTGATGAGTTGTGGTGTATGTTATGTTTGGCGCAATCGATTGTATGTTAAGGGTGTTCGACCCAGGCCGTTTACATGTGGTAAGGGTGGGGAACTTAAACAAATTAACCACGAGTTAAAGGTGTTCGACCCAGGCCGCTTACTTATAATAAGGGTGGGGAACTTAAACGAATTAGCATCAAGTTAAGGGTGTTCGACCCAGGTCGCTTACTTGTGATAAGGGTGGGAAACTTAAATGAATTAACATCAAGTTAAGGGTGTTCGACCCAGACCGCTTACTTGTGATAAGGGTGGGGAACTTAAATGAATTAGCACCAAGTTAAGGGTGTTCGACCCAGGCCGCTTACTTGTGATAAGGGTGGGGAACTTAAACGAATTAACATCAAGTTAAGGGTGTTCGACCCAGGCCGCTTACTTGTAATAAGGGTGGGGAACTTAAACGAATTTACATCAAGTTAAGGGTGTTTGACCCAGGCCGCTTACTTGTGATAAGGGTGGGGAACTTAAATGAATTAACATCAAGTTAAGGGTGTTTGACCCAGGCCGCTTACTTGTGATAAGGGTGGGGAACTTAAACGAATTAGCATCAAGTTAAGGGTGTTCGACCCAGGCCGCTTACTTGTGATAAGAGTGGGAAACTTAAACGAATTAACATCAAGTTAAAGGTGTTAGACCCAGGCCGCTTACTTGTGATAAGGGTGGGGAACTTAAACGAATGCGAAAGGTAAATAGAGAATAGTCCTACAGTTGAGAACCCTTTGTTTTATTCATTGAATCTGGGGTGCCTCGTTAACACCTCCCTGGCCAAAACCCTCCTTAGGGAAAAAAGACCAGGTGAGAAAAAAGAGTACACCCAGGGTTACAAGTATTCGGTTCAATACAGTATACATTTAACTAAAGTAGAATTTGAGGTGGGACACATTCCAAGTGTTGGGTATCTTCTCCCCAGATAAATGTTCCAGGCGATAAACTCCTCCTCCTACGTCTTCACGTATGCTGTATGGGTCGTCCCAGTTGGCGGAGAACTTGCCATCCTTCTTTCTTGCACTGCTAGTCATTCTCCATACTAAGTCTCCGCTTACGAACGATCATGGACATAGGTTTGCGTTATACGTTCTGGCAGCTCTTTGTTTGGCGGCTAAGTTACGTATCTGGGCTTTTTCTCTGAGTTCGGGTAGGAGGTCGAGATGAGTGGCCATGTTTTGGTGGTTGCGGGTTAGTTCGTACAATTCTCGGCGTAGGGATGGCTCGCCAATTTCGATCGGTATCATGGCGTCTGCACCGTAAACTAGGCTGAATGGGAACTCGTTTATTGATGATTGAAGGGTGCACCTGTAAGCCCATAGCATTTCTACCAGCTCCTCGGGCCATCGGCCTTTGGCATTATCTAATCTCTTGCGCAATTCTACTAGGATAACTTTGTTGGCCGCCTCTGCTTGTCCATTTGTTTGTGGGTGCTCTACATAACTTGTGATGTGTTTGATGCCCAGACCAGTGTAGAACTTGACTAGCTCCTTATTTATAAATTGTCGGCCATTATCGGTGATGATAGTATGTGGAACACCATATCTACATATAATATCTTTCCAAACGAACTGCTGAACTTGTTGGGTCGTGATAGTGGTCAGCGGCTTGGCTTCTATCCATTTGGTGAAATAGTCAACGGATACAATCAAGAATTTCACCTGCCCTTTGCCGGGGGAGAAGGGGCCGAGGATATCCATTCCCCATTTAGCAAAGAGCCATGGGGATAGTATGGAATGGAGTTCTTCTTGTTTCTAGTGGATGAGGTTGCCATGTTTTTGGCATGGTTTGCACTTTCTGACGTAGTCATGGTAGTTTGCTTCTATAGTCGGTCAGAAGTAGCCGGCTCGGAGGATTCTAGTGGCCATAGTGCGTGCGCCGGAATGGTAGCCGCAAATGCCTTCGTGTAACTCCTTAATGATATACTACGCTTGTTCTGCAGTGACACATTTGAGAAACGGTTGGTCGTATCCGCGTTTGTAGAGGTCATCGCCTATCATGGTATACCTGGCGGCCTTAGCCAGCCAAAGTTTTGTCAGTATCTTGGGGTGGGTTGCCGGTTTGGAGGTATTGGATATAGGGGGTGGTCGAATTGTGGGTTTGGGGAGGGGTGGTATTATCGGCTGAGGGTGGGTTAGGTTATGGCAGGTATTTGTGATAGAGGGTGTAGATAATGTTTGCTGTAATAGGGATCGGTTGCGGCTTTTTAATTTGGTGCTGGCTAATTTGGAGAGGACATCGGCTCTAATGTTGTTGGTCCTGGGGATGTGTTCGATGCGGACTCGTTCAAAGGCGGATTGAATGACTGTGCGGACCAGATGGTAATATTGTAGAAGGATGGGGTCTTTAATCTGGAATTCGTCATTTAGGTGTCCTACAGTAAGCTTGGAGTCAGTTTTGCACGTTAACGTTTTGACACCAACTTTGCAGGCAAGAGAAAGGTCGGCGAGGATGGCTTCGTATTCGGCTTGGTTGTTGGATGTTTTGAAGGCAAAATGGAGGGATTTCTCAATGAGGATATCGTTAGGCCCTTCTAACACAATGCCAGCACCGAAACCTTTCAGATTTGAGGAACCATCTACATGAAGTGTCTACTAGTCCTCTGTTGGTGTTTGCTGGAGGTCACTAACAAAATCTAGGAAGCATTGGGCTTTGATGGAGCCATGGGGCTCATAACGAATTTTGAATTCCGACAGCTCAACGGCCCAGGATGATATCCGTCCTGCTAGGTCTGGTTGTTGCAATATCTTTTGGATTGAGTAGTCGGTTTTGACGGTGATGCTGTGGTTTTGGAAGTATGGGCGTAGGTGACGAGCTGCGTGAACCAAGGATAGGGATAACTTCTCCACCATTTGATACCTGGTTTCAGGATCTTGCAGCATCCTGCTAACGAAGTAGACATGATGATGCGTGCCCTCTATATCTTGGACAAGCGCGGCACTAACGGTATGGTCAGTGGCAGTGATGTACACTAGCAAGGGTTGGCGAGTATCCGGCTTGTGGAGGATAGGTGGTGAGGTGAGAGTGGTTTTTAGTTTCTGAAATATTTGTTCACAGTCGTCTGTCCACATGAACTGGGCGGATTTCTTGAGGAGTTGGACTTTGGGTTGGGTTTGTTCAGCCAATTTGGGTAGGAAGTGGGAAATGGCTGTAAGGCGGCCTATGAGGCGTTGGACCTCTTTGATGGTAGTGGGACTGCGCATTTCGATAATTACCTTGCACTTTTCGGGATTGGCTTCTATACCGCGCTGGGTAACATAAATCCGAGAAATTTACCGCGGTCGACGTCGAATACACACTTGTCAGGATTGAAGCGAAGGTTGTATTGGCGTAACGCGGAGAAGACCGCCGAGAGGTTTTGGGCATTAGTCGTTGGTAGGTTGCTCCAGCGTTCTTAAGACCAAAGGGTATAACTTTGTAAAAGTAGTTGGCGTCATCCGTGATGAAGGCAGTCTTGTTCATATCAGATGCAACCATAGGGATTTGGTTGTATCAACGAGTCGGTCGATATTGGGTAAGGGGTAGGCATCTCGAGGACAGACCTTATTTAGATCTGTGTAGTCTACGTACATCCGCCTTGCCATTGGTTTTCTTCATCAAGACTACATTAGAAAGCCAAGTGGTGTATTGAGCTTCTTCGATGAATCCTGCGCTCAGTAACTTGTCGGCTTCGGCTTTAGTTGCTAGGCATCGTTCTTCGCCAAGTTTGCGTTTTTCTGGGAGATGTAGCGGGCTTCTTTGTAGATGGATAGCTTGTGGGATGCTACTGGGGGGTCTACCCCAGGTAAGTGAGTGGTTGACTAGGCGAAAAGGTCCGTGTTGCTGACAAGGATAGGTATGATGATGGCACACTCGTCAGAGTTCAAACCGGTGCCTAAGTTGATGGAGTGGCCATTGGGAAGCTCTAGAGGGGAGGTCTCTTCAACAGGTTCGAGACGAACATCCCGGCCCACTCTAGGGTCTAGATCTTCGCCTAATAGGGCGATGCCGGAGCCAGGTGGTCACTCAATGTGGTTGGTTTGCTGGATTGGGAGTTGTGGGCGCAGGCTGGCCATGTAGCATTCGCGTGCCAGGCGTTGGTCGCAGTGGACGGTGAAGATGTCGCCAGAAGGGGAAGGGAACTCCATGGCCAAATGGGGGGTGGAGACGACAGCGCCGAGAGTGTTGAGCGAAGGACGGCCTAGGAGGACATTGTAGGATGTGGGCGCGTCGACGATAAGGAAGCAGATGGGAATGGTTTTGGTTTGGGTTCCATCACGAAACACGGTGTGAAGGTCGATGTAGCCGCGGATGTAAACTTGTTCGCCGGAAAAGCCATAGATTGGTTCGTCATATGGGACCATGGCATTGTCCGGGAGCTGGAGTTTTTGATAGGTGGCCCAGTAGAGAATGTCAACAGAGCTGCCTTGGTCGACAAGGACTTTCTTAACAGCGTAGTTTTCGATTTCAACAGTGATGACCATGAGGTCGTCTTGTTGGTGGTCGAGGCCGTGAAAGTCGTCGTCTGTGAAGATAATGGGAGGCATGCGGCGTCTGTGGTGAGAATGGGTAATGTGGTTGATGGATTGAATATGGCGGAGGTGTTTCTTCCTGACAGAAGAGGTGGATCCTCCACTAGCGAAGCCACCAGAAATGGTGTTGATAGTGCCACATAGGGGAGGATCGGCATGGGTGATGTCGGTGCGGGCCGATTGGGGATCCTGGTTAGCGGGTTGGGCGGGGCGTTTGTCGTGGCGAGAGTCGTGTGGGGGGCGTCTGTGGTCAGATCGAGGGGGGTGACGGGATCGAGAGGGATGATCATCTCTACGGATGAAGCGGCGAAAGTGACCAGCACGTACCAGTTCTTCTATTTTATCCTGGACTGCTTTGCAGTCTTCTGTAGTGTAACCATGGTTGCGGTGGTAGCGGCAATACTTGGTCATATCGGCGTTAGGGGGAGTGATTGTCTTACGTGGTGGCAGAATGAGGTCAGCCTGTAAGGCCTCATTAAGGAGGCGGGAGCGGGCTACAGTAAGGGGGGCATATCTGGTAAAATGGGGTTGGCGGGATTCGCGTGGGCGGGTATCGGGGCGAGGGGGTTGCGGGGTTGGGTTGGTGGAAGTGGTGGCATAGTCATTGCAGAAATTGGTGTGGAGGATTTGCATTTCGTCCATGCGAACATAGTCGGCGTCACACAACTTGAGCTCGTGCATAGAGGCAGGTGGGTGGAGGTAGACATTGTTGGCGAAAGGGCCGGGTTGGAGGGTGAGTGCCATACATTGAAGGATCATTTCTTGGTTGAGATGTGGGGTTCGAAGGGCTGCCGTACTGAAACGATCAATGAACGCTCTGAGTGGTTCGCCTTGTTCTTGTCTAATGCCTAGGAGGGAGATTACGGTAGTTTGATGTGGGCGGCTGCCAGCGAAATGGGTGGAGAACATATAGGAGAGAGTGTCGAAGCTGTCGATGGAGTAGGGTGAAAAGGTTGTGAACCATTCTAGAGCAGGGCCCTTGAGGGTGGTAGGGAAGGTCTTGCAAAAGACTGCGTCCTGGGACGTGTACAGGGCGACATGGGTGATGTAGACTTTGAGGTGTTTGTCAGGGTCGGTTTCACTAGTGTAGCGGTCCAGTGTGAAGGGTTCCCACTGGGCAGGAACGGGGGTGTTGGCGATAAAATCGGTGAAGGGGTGGTGACGTTGGGGGTGGTGGGGGGGGGGGGGAGGGGGAGGGATGGGATGGTGGATCAGAGTGGGGAAGGTGGAGGTGAAGTTGTGTGGGGGGATGTGGGTTGTCGGGAGGTATTGTGGGTTGTAGGGTGGAACATGTGTAGTGTGTAGGGTGGTGGGTATATTGTAAGGGATCTGGGTGGTGGGGAGGGTAGCAGCAGGGGTAGGGGCTGCGGTGTGTCCTGGTTGGGTGGAGGGGAAGTGAGTGGGATGGATGGAGGGAATGGGTGTTTGTTGGGTGGTAGTGAAGGTGTGAGGGGTGGGGTTGTATTCGCTTTCTTCTTCTGTGGGTTGGAAGGTTGGGGACCTTGCGGCCTCAGACGCCTCCTTGGCTTTTCCTTTCAGGGTAGGATCAGCTTCGATCTTTCGCCTGAGGCGAGAATTCTCTTGTCGTAGTGCCTCCATCTCATCAGCGCTGCATTTCTTCAAATTTGTCAACTTTTGTTGCATTTTAGCCTGGCCTTCTAGGATGGCGGTTAGGTCAGGGGTGATGTTAGCGGGTCCTGAGGGACCAGCATCAGCCTGCTTGTTAACTCCAGCTCTGATGTGGGTTGAAACCATCTTCAAAGAAAAATGGGTACTAAGGTGTTGTCTCGTGCCCCACGGTGGGCACCAATTGTTCCTGCAAAAGGGACTCCGAAGCTCAAGTGAGTCAAAGCTCTCAAAAGGTCAAATCAGGTGATTAATGGAGTAATGAATGCGTACCTTTAATTACTGGGGTCCACGTATATTTATAGAGTATTAATTATGTCTAGTTATGCCATGGGTCGGGCCCTAGCTTGGGCCTTAGTTTGGGTTGTAAGTGGGTCTCGGCCCTAACCCAGGCCTTTAGGTGGACTCATTGAATACTAGGGGGACTTTAATTTTGCTAAGTATATTGGGGTTGTCGGCCTAAGCCAACTACTTTCCTCAGCGGTTTGTGTTGCTCATACGCTGTCTTAGGCAGGTTGTTCCTCTAGATGTTTAGGTTACCGGTTTAGGCGGGTTAGGCTTAGGTCAGCCCAGCCTAGGCCGATTACTTGAATGCTTTGGTATATAGGTATTGTTTTATTACTATTTTGTTGAGTTGGCTTGGTGTGGTACACCAGTCCCCCAGCCTTGGCCGATATAGGTGTCGGTCAAGGGTGATATGTGTTGATATGCTAGAGGGACTGGCTAGGTGTGGTACAAGTCCCATATTATTAAAAAATTAATGTCGTAAGAATTTAAATATATTTCACTCCTTTAAACCTCCAAAAATATTTTTTAAAAACAAAATTATGTAAAAGTTTCAATTTTTAAAATATATAATACATTAAATATAACTACGATGTTAATGATATTATTTAGACTCATATGAATCCTCTAAATTTATATAATGATTAAAATTTAATCAAGATAAAGATAGAATTTTGTCTATTAAAGAAATAGGAGGGAGCACGTATCTTGAAGGAAAAGTGGGATCGCTAAGGAAGAGGCAGATTAACCTTGAAGTCACAACTTGGGTAAGTTGGTAACGTGCTTTTTGGACTTTTCCACTTTTTTGGATATGTTACTTAACATCATATGTCCGAAAGTTGCCAAACGGTGTTTTGTGAATGAGTATTGGGACAAAACATTATTTGTCATAAAAGATGTTCGGCTATGAATCATTCTTCTTTTTACCTTTTTTTTCTTTTTCTTGTTTTATGAAACCATAATTTGGTGTATTGTTCGTGGTATGTCATTCATTAGTCTATGCCTAAGCTACAAGGTTGTCATTTAGTTGGTTAGATTCTTGGAGAGATCAAACAAACCATTTTCTATACCATGGCCGGCTTCATTTCTTCTCAATCATGCAAGTTTGTTACAACTAACTTTAATTAATGTTCCTCACTCAATTACTTTCATCAACCACTTATTACTTCTTATGGATATGTTTATTCTAACCTTTCCAATACATAATTCTAGAAAATACTTGGAAGCATGAAATTAGTTTGTATATACATTTAGATGATTTTATATATACCAATTTATAGTTTTTTTGAGTGTGATTTCTTAAAATTTCTATTTTCAACTTGTATATAGATTAACTTTAATATATAGAAAAAAATAACTTTACTTTTTTTGTATTTTTATCTTCAAGATATTGTTATAGAGTGAACCACTCTTAAATACTAAAGTAAGTTAATTTAATTGATAATTAATACATTTAATTTTGTATAAATTTTGACAATTTTTACCATAACATTTGATTGTATGTTTTTCTTTTTACCATAACCAGAAGCTGAAAACCACTTGGATCAGTCTCGAATTAATTTTACCACTAAACATATGAAAAATAAAGCTTAAAGCAAATAAAACGTGATTAATTAGTGGTTGGGCTTCTTCTAATCAACTTCCCCTGTAAATAGAGGAATATGTAATAATGGTTAATAGGTTAATTTTCCTTAATAAAGAAGACTGAGACTATGAGTCATGCATCTAGGACTGTATATCAAGAGCCAAAGAAGTAAGTAAGGTCAAGTGGTCTTAGGGATTTTGGGTCCTGAAAGAACATCAAGCATCGAGTCTTCAAGAGTATTGTATGTTATGCTTGCTTTATTTTTTATTTTTTTCATACAACTTCTATTCTTGTAACATTATTTGACAAATAAAATATATTTTTTATTTTTTTAATATTATTTATATAAGGAAATTGTCTGTTTTTATTTGTTATCTTGTATATATTTGTATATTGTTATTTTTTTAGAAGTAATATCTTCAATAAGTCCCATTAAGAATCTATATTTATTATGTAATTAACATTTAATAATGAATAAGTTTGTTTGGTTTGCAAATTTTCAATTATATATTATCTTTTCAAGAATCTTGTATTTTCATTATTATATTAGAGAGTCTAAGGGCCAACCAAGGGTGTGTTTCGATTGGAGAGAGGATTGGAGAGAGAGAATGAGTGAATGAATTTGAAGAGATAGAGAGAGGATTGCACTATTGTTTGAATTAAGAAAGAAATGATATGGTTTGAGATGAAAGTTTGTGAAAAATTGTGTATGATGTGATGATTATGATAAACTAAAAAAATATTTTAATGGATAAAATTAGATGACTACCATTTTACCCTTAAAAATAAATGTAATAAATTTAAATATAAATAGTAGAAATTATTAAAATGAAATTGAAGTTATTATTTAAAATTACAAAAATATAATCTATTATTCTTATTATTGTGGAAGCATCAAAATTCATGGGAATAGATTTAGAAAACAACAAAATGATGGTCCAAACCTGAAGCCTTGAATCAGGTCCATACAGGCCCAAATATGGGTCCAACCTATAAATAAAGTAAAACTATAATTAATGTTCTATAAATACAGGTGGACCTCAGCAATTAAATGTACACAATTCATTAATATTGAAAACTGAGATTTGACTTTTAAGTTCTGGTTGACTTGATCGATGGAGTCCTTTTTGCAGGTAACCTCCAAAATGTCTCTTCCGACAACAGAACACGATGAGATATCGAATAAGATCGAAGAGTAATCATCCAAGAAATTCCAAGATTGAGTAAAGCAAGATTTTATGTCTCATGATAATTTGTTATTATTTTTGCGGAACAATTAATATCTTCAAACACATTTTTTTGTTGGTAGTAAGTTGAGACATGGCAACACATTTAAGATATGAATTAAAGTAGATATCTAACTCGTTTTGGTAATGTTACCTTAAACCACAATGGAAGTAATGGAAAAAATAAGTTTGCTTTTAAGTTATACTCAAATTTTCTGGCAACAAAAAACAGAAAGAAAGTACAAAAACAGCGTGGGACATAGTCACAGCAACCATGGGATTCAGTGATCAAATACATGAACATGAACATTGAACCCTTAGCTGGTGAAACACAGCCCACAGAAACCCACCAACCAACCATGTCTTAAAGATTTTCCACGCCTAATGAAACAGTATCAAAATTGGGATCGTTCTCTATGAATGTGGCCAAAAATAAAGTGTAAAAAGTGAAGATGAAGAGACCCTGAGCAGAGGGAAAAAAAACACAAGTAGGACTTTAAATGATACTTGTGAAAGCGAAATGAAAGTCTTATCCTATTAATAAATAAACCGTAGCATTACTTGGCCATCTTAATTGCGTGCTTATCAAAGTTATTTGCAGCTTAGTCAACATCCGGTTAATCCATTGAAGTCATCCAAATTTGGCGGCTAAAAATTGGAGTTAGTAAACCGAAAAAAAACCTTGGATTGTGTGCCCCAGACATGGATAACAATTGTTATCAAATATAAATGTACAAAGATTTATTTGGATAAGAAAGAATCTCAAAAGAGGAAAATTCAAAATAAATACTTTTTTTTTTCAAATTTTCTCTTGGAGAAAATTTTCTTAGCATATATGATTTGTGTACCGAAAGGAACTGTCTATGATTTCGTTTACCATATTGAATTGAAGAGTTGTTGAAACTTCCTTAAAATGTCAAAATCCACTCTGCACAAAATTCAACAACATCAATGATGAAATCATAGGGCACACGAATCCAACATTTATGCCCCATTAAAGACAGTAAAGGAAGCATCCCAAATAAAAATATCAGTACCATTAATCTCACAGATTAATTACTAATTAATTAACTTTTGAGACCAGCAAGACACGTATTCTTCCAGCTGTATTCATGTATATGATGAAAAGATAAAGTTAGATGCTGTGGTCTCACTAGATTTCTAGGCTATTTCGCAAAATCATTGCTCATCATATGTGGTTTTTCTGATACGTGTATGCTCTATGTACTTTAAAAGAAAATTTCAAAATGTAAAGGCTTTTCTTTTCTTTAATATTAAATCCAAATAGGATATATACCAAACCAAAGAGTGATCCTGAAAGTAATTGATTGGTTCAATGAATACTTAAATGCAATGATGGAAGACCATAATATATGATTAACAGCTAAGTCCACAACAACCCTTACCAATTGCAGCCTCACCAACTTGATCAAGCCAGTGCCTACCAGTTCATACAAAGTCAAGAAAACTATAATAGTAAAATATGCAGAACATTATTGCATACACAATTTCAATTAACTGTTTACCCCTTTTGCTTCAAACTCACAAACTCAAACTTTAACCCAGGAGCGTGATGTGGACTTCAACAAATTGGCTGCTACACGCTTTGTCAACTAATAAATTTGACCACAAAAACAACAATGTCAACTGAGGTATCACCAAAAGATTAGAACTGCACCAGAATTCCGTGTGCACAAAATATCACAGAAACCAAAACCAAAACGCAGTCAAAATTCAAAAACCACCCACCATCGTTGTATATTATTATTATTCATGGCAATAGCAGACCCATCCTTGAACGAGTTTGGCACGTAGAAAACAAAACCTGGAATTGTTGATGGATAAATAAATAAATATGGCCACACATAACATATTTTTTTTAATGTTTCCATTATTTAATCTTATTTTCTTGCCGTCATCAACTACCATGAAAAGTCTTCTCCTTTCTTCTTCTCCCATCTTCCACCTTTCTCAACTTCATTTGCACCCTTTTAACTATCATCATCAATTGGGCACTGCGCATTGACGACAACAGCAACCATGGCTCTTTCTCCTGAAACGTTCACAACCAGAAAACGACGGCCCGGGGCGTCGTTTAACACTTCCAAGCTCAGCGACCTTAACCTTCTCTTCTCTCTGCTTCAGCTCACGGATCAGATATGTTCTTTAGACCTTAACAGCGCCGCCAACTTTCTCTTCAACCGCGCTTCATGTTCCGCCATCCGCAAAACGCAGCTCCTCAGTGTCGTTTTCGAAGACCTGATTCGGTCTTCCACCGCCAATCCTGATTCCGTTGTGGTTCCGCACTCTCTCTTCCTCTGCCTCGAAGAAATGTACATCGTTCTGCACAAAATCAAAACTTTGATTGAAGATTTCTCCAGCGGAAGCAGGTTCAATTTGCTCATGCAAATCGAAATCGTCGCCGACACCTTCCACAGGCTCACCGGAGAACTCTCCACGCTGCTCGACGTCTTCCCTATCCAGGAACTTACCCTAAACGACGACGTCCGGGACCTCGTTCTCCTCGTCAGGAAACAGTGCTCCGAATCCAGGCCGGTCATCGGAACGGAACAGATCAACCTTCGACGCGAGGTTGTTTCCGTCCTCGACCGGATCAAGAACGAGATCGTTCCTGATCAGGCGCATCTTTCGTCGATTTTCGAGAAACTGGAGATTCGTGACGCTTCGAGCTGCAGAGCGGAGATTGAGAACTTGGAGGAGGAGATTCAAAACCGGAGCGAGGAGCAATCGAAGGCGGATCTCGTAGCGTTGATCGGCCTTGTTCGTTTCGCGAAGTGCGTTCTCTTCGGCGCGTCAACGCCGTCGACGAGGAGCGTCAGTCTGCGACGGAGTCGGTCGTCGGAGTTTGCAGTTCCGGCGGATTACCGGTGTCCGATTAGCCTAGAGCTCATGCAAGATCCTGTCGTGGTGGCGACGGGACAGACGTACGATCGTGTATCTATCAAACTATGGATGGATTCAGGACACAACACGTGTCCTAAAACGGGTCAAACTCTATCACACACCGACCTAATCCCCAATCGCGTGCTGAGGAACATGATAGCCACGTGGTGTCGAGAGCAGAAAATCCCCTTCGAAGTGGAAACAGTTACAGGGAAACTCAACGGCGGAGTAACGAACAAGGCCGCGTTGGAAGCCACGCGTATGACGGTGTCGTTTTTGGTGAACAAGCTCAGGGAAAACGACAACGCTCCTTTGTCCGTTGAAGATACGAACGGCGCAGTTTACGAGCTTCGGGTTTTGGCGAAAACAGATTCAGATAGCCGAGCCTGTATTGCCGAAGCGGGGGCGATTCCGCTTTTGGTTCGGTTTCTCGATGTGGGAATGGAGAACCCGAGCCTACAGGTTAACGCCGTGACGACGATACTCAATTTGTCTATTCTGGAGGCTAACAAGACGAGGATAATGGAGACTGACGGCGCGCTAAACGGCGTTGCGGAGGTTTTGCTCTCGGGTGCCACGTGGGAGGCGAAGGCCAACGCGGCGGCGACGGTGTTTAGTTTATCGGGTGTGCCAGCACACAGGAAGAGGCTGGGTAGGAAGACACGTGTCGTCAGCGGGTTGGTGAGTTTGGCGCGGAGTGGGCCCGAGGGGGCGAGACGCGACGCTCTGGCGGCGATACTCAACCTCGCGGCGGACAGGGAGACGGTGGCGCGCCTGGTGGAGGGGGGCGCAGTGTCAATGGCTGCGGAGGTCATGGCGGCGATGCCGGAGGAGGGAGTGACGATTCTCGAGGCGGTGGTCAAGAGGGGTGGGTTGGTGGCAGTGGCGGCGGCGTACGCCGGGATTAAGCGGCTGGGGGCGGTTCTCAGGGAGGGGTCGGAGAGGGCGAGGGAGAGCGCGGCGGCGACGCTGGTCACCATGTGTCGAAAGGGAGGTTCGGAGATTGTGGCTGAGCTGGCGGCGGTTCCCGGTGTGGAGAGGGTAATTTGGGAGCTCATGGCCGTGGGGAGTGTGAGGGGGCGACGGAAGGCGGCTACGCTGTTAAGGATTTTGCGGCGGTGGGCGGCCGGGCTGGATGGCGGAGAGAATGAAGGGATGTCAACAACCACCATGGTCGCTCCCTCAAGCACCACATTAGTACCGTAACATTTGTATGTTATTCTGTTAATAACAATTTGTAAATATGTCTGAAAAAAGTGAAAGATTGTTAATTCATTGTTTTTGTTATTACAATTGATTTTGCCATCCCTGTAAAATGTAAACTATGAGCAGCTTTGTATTTTATAAAGATTATTTTGGAATTCTTTCATTCCATTGAGTTTCCAACTTGTGGAGTTGCTATAGTCACTCGTCCTTCTATTGTTATGTTCAGTCTATTCATTTTTAATTACTTGTTTGCAATGGCAATGGAACTTTTAGTACATGAGTTGCTCTTTCCTATGTTCTTCAAGAGATCGTGTAGACATGAGCTGTAACAAGATCCTTGCTTGGCTTGGTTTTGCTTGTATGTGCCACACATTCCTTGAGTAAACTTGGAATACAGTTGAAGATCCATGTCTTAGGAGAAAAGTCCACTATAAGCAACATCTTGCTGACTTTTTTTCATTACTACTATGCGAAGTCATCTAGTTGTTTTTATTGAGTCATGAAAAAAGAAAAAAGAGGGTGTGAGGAGAAAAAGGTAAGCATATTTACTTGGGCCTGGGCTGACATTTATCTTGCCAAGACTGAAAAGCCCGGCCCATAATACCCGATATCTGATAATGGGCCTGAAGGGTGTGAATATGTATAGAGTGACATAAGATGACATTGCAAGAAAAGAAGCAACCTATACATACATACAGTAATACAAAGAAGTAGCAAACAAGGAGTATAAGACTAGAATGAGGTACATTCTTTGTCTTTCCTAAAAATACAAAGAAACTTAAATACATATTTTGAGCCATGAAAGACACTTGCACTCTTTGGTCCCCTCACTAATGAATCCATTTGATTGTGGAACATTATGCATAGATTCCAGTTCGGACACCAACACTAAACCTATACCGTTAACATGGCCATTGGTATTCCACCTTTCCATGCAATATGGAGGGGGACCAGTATCATGTATTGACCAAATTTATGAGCACTTAACCCATCAAAATACCCTCAAAAACCCCATTACAGATTTCTGGGGAAGACACACAATGCACCCACATCACACATATTTATTTCTTACCGCTTTAGCAATCTCTCCAGTACATTCCATGTTCATCATGGTACCAATATTATTGAAAACTCTAGGGTTTTGAGTTGACATCTGCGTCAATTTTAGATCTGGGGTGTCCGTGTCAGCACCCATCAACTTTGTTTTCCCCTTTGCAATGGGGGGAATTCATGGCCATTTAGCTTTGGTTGAAAAATGATTCGTTTTTCTTTACCCAAGAGACATGGTACGTCAAGGCCTCCCTAGAAAACGATGGATACACATGGTGCCAAACCAAAACCTAGACTATGTAGCAGGCCCATGTTCCGGTTTCCATAACCATGAAATACAAACAATTGTAAGAAACAACACAGATCAAAATTGTACACTAATCCAGTGTTACACAACCCCTTTAATCGAATGGGCCACTTAGATTTTCTACATTTGGATGCACGTAATCCTGACCCACAACAACAAGCTTTTTCCACTCCCAAAAGCTTCTTCCTTTCCAATTCTTTTCAAGCCCTCTACTCTCCCTTTCTTTGCACAACAAAATTTTAACCAAAATTGAACCATGTAGCACTACTTCCACTTTCTAAACTACACACACTTCCTTTTTACAACTAAGTTTGTTTTCTTGCTTTGGCTTGCAATCACAACTTACACTGCTGCTTTTACTTTACCCTATCTCAGACACCCACTTGGTCCTGCTTAGTTTCACTGTTGGTGTTGTTGGAACTTCCTGCTCTCCCATGCATGTCTGAAACCCTTTTCGGCCACGTTCAATGTGGACTCCTTTTGGTTCTGGTGTGAGGCATTATATATGTCAGCATGCAACCCACGTGGAGGAAGAAGCTTTGCCTAAACCCCAGAAGGCATCAAATTTCTGTAACCAAGTTGTCTACGTGGGAGGGTGTTTTTTTAAGACACCAAAACCTTAAGAAAAAAAAACAGTGATCACTATGGTTGTTTTAACAGCACACATTGTGTTTTGTTTAGGCCTTAATTGGTGTCACAGTTCCACAATGTCATTCACTTCTTCTGCCCCACTCTTTTGCCTTTATGCCAACTTTTTCCTCTCTTGTGGCCCCAACCCCTTCACCTCCAATTCCAAATACCCTTCTCTCTCTTTCTCTCTCTCTCTATTTATTATCCTACAAACAAAGAGTGCCAAAACAGACACTGATAGAGTTATCTAACGTCTCATCCCCACACTAGAGAGAACCAGAAAGCATTCAACAACACCTTCACAAACTCAGACTGAGAGAAGCATGGGGAATCACAGGTTTAGATTATCAGATATGATTCCAAATGCTTGGTTTTACAAGCTGAGAGATATGGGGAAGGGAAGAAAGCAAAACACCACTCTCTCTGGGAAAAAGAAGCAAACTTCAATCACTTCAACCGCTTCAACCACACATTCATCAAAACCAAACCAACCCCTTCACCAATACAGCAACAACAACAACAACCCCAGAAAGTCCTACTACATCACAAGAGACCTCAAAAACTCACCCTCAAACACCCCGAAATTTTCCCCTCCCAGAAAATCAACCAAACAAAGAACCAAAAGAAGAGCTCCAAGAACCTCAAAACTTGTCTCCTCGGGTTGCAGCTGTCGCAGCACCCTCGAATCCATGTGGACCAAATCAGATTCACCGCTGGAACACTCTTCCTCATCCCCATTTGACTCCTCGCCCGAGTCAGACTCCCCAGAATTCAGAACAGACCGTGTTCTCCCGTGTTCTTCATCGTTCGATGAAATGGTTTCCTTGTCAACCACCTCTTGCGCCTCTTGCAGGCTTAACACCAACAAAAACAACCACCCCACCAACGACATCATCATCGACGTCGATAAAAACTCCATACCAAGAAAGGATAACAAGCTTGATGGCTACTACAGTTACCACAACGACGACGACAACAAAAACAGCCACAACAACAACGACTATGATGACACCTTCTCAGAACTTGAGCTTCCTCCGATCATAACCAAGCAACCCAAGTTGTTAAAGAAGAGAGAACTGAAACAAGGGTCGTTGAAGGTGAGAATTGTGAAGGAAGAGTCTGCAATGAAGGAACAGAGGAACAGTGGTTCTGTGAGGCGGTTGTCTGTGAATTCTCCGGGGATGAGGTTGAGGGTCCACTCGCCCAAAATCGCCGGCTGGAAGGGGCGGAAAAGTGTGTCGTCGACGGCGAGTTCCGGCTCCCGGAGAAGCCTCTCGGAGAGTTTTGCGGTGGTGAAGTCTTCTTTTGACCCACAGAAGGATTTCAGGGAGTCGATGGTGGAGATGATTGTGGAGAACAACATAAGGGCATCGAAGGACTTGGAGGATCTACTTGCTTGCTACCTTTCTCTCAATTCAGATCAGTATCACGACCTCATCATCAAAGTCTTCAAGCAAATTTGGTTTGATTTGACTCAACCAAGGTAATAATAATGCTAAAGATGCTAAATTACAGTCTCTCATCAAGGTTTCAAGCAGTCACAATGTCATCAAATGCAGACAAACACAGTAGAAATCACAGTCACAATATATTTATCAAGAGCTTAAAATCTTGACTCTGCAACCAAAATCTTAGCTACTGTTTCTTAAAACATCGGCTGCAACTTCAATTCTATGCAAAATATGGTTTAAAATTATGGCTGATGCAGCTGTAAGGTTTCCAAAATTGCAAGGTTAAGTTTCACTTCTGGTTTGGAGTGGACAAAATTCTTAGTTAGTTTATAGACTTTTAATTTCTCACATAAATTTTTATCTCTGTAATTATGCATGTAATATATTATGGTAATCAAGTTGAACAGACTGTGGTGTTAAGCCAAACGAACATTTGATTATGGAAGTCTGAAGAAAAGTTTACAAAGTCTCTCTGTCTTCGGTTTCAAAGGGTGTCTTTCTTATCTCATTTTTTTTTTTCTTGGGAAGGAATTGTTAATGATGAATGTAATGGGAAATTTCTGTGCTTTGGCTTGATCCGTGGGAAAAAAAAAGGGGTTTGGCGAATTTTTGTCACAAAGGGAATTAATTCATTTATGATTTTATATGCTGCAGAGCTGCATATAGACTGTGTGTGGTAGGGTCAATGGCAGGTAATCGTGAAGAATGGTGTCTACACAGACATTGTTTTATTGAGTGCATAGGGAGGCCAAAAAAATTATAAAAAAAAAAAAAAAATTGGGCATGCTGGTTTTGTTTCATTTTACTTAAACACCAAATTTGCGTCAGAAATTCAGTACCCTCATGAACCTAAAGTAGTTTGAGAACAAGACATAGAACTGCACAAAATTGTATAAATAGTTAAGAAGGGTCCCTCACCAGCATCATATGCAATAACTGACAGCTTCTTCTATTGAACTTTGATATTTTTACCCAAAAGAAGTTCCCCTTTAAGTACAAGCTCTAGATTTCACGTCTTTGGTCACAAATTTTGAAGGTTTTGCTTTGTGCTTATCCCCAAGCCAGACCAGACCATGCAGCTTTTAAGATCTCGCATGCCCATTTTCCATCTCAACACAACACACACATTACACATTGAACAAGTATTGTGAAAAAACAAACAAACCTTCACGGTTCAAAGGTGAGGGAAAAGGTTTCATAACCGTACACTATTTTAAATTGGCACAACCATTTTTTCTGACCACCAATATCAGAAATTCAAATTCATACACTGTGCCTTGCGTTAAACCCTATGAACTGTGGAATAAACAATAAAGCTCTCTAATTTCTTGAAGCATGTCTAAAGGTGGAAAATTTGATTTTCAAAAGGTAAAGTTACTTCGATTATTTCAAAAGCGGGTGCAGACTTTAACCACAAGGGCATTGAGGGTCCTTCTGGTTTTAATGGTTTAAGACTTAAGACTTTGTCATGTGCCTCAGAGACTTTGGTAGTTTTCTAATTTAGTGAGAAGGCATTTCACATATAAATATTAAGCCAAAGAGTTGAAAATGTTGACTTGAACTATCCCAATTGAATTTCCAAATTTGTGTGGACACAGTAGCATTATCCCACACTTAAAAGATAGTACCAATTCATAATGTTGTTGTCGCTTTCTAACTTGACAAATTACTCAAAAGATGAGGAACACCTCAGATTATTCAAACTAGTTAATCATGTTTCTCAGATTTTCCTGTAATTCTGGCAGCAAGGACCATTCTAACTTTAGGATCTCACCTTTGTCGTGGTAAAAGAATAAAAAATGTTTCATTGTCAAATCCAAATTCTTTTATACAAAAGCAAGTGTCATAAAAAATCCACAAAAGTGTGTGCCAATTACATTGTCACCTTCCTGCATCATCTGAGTAACTTATTTCAGTGTTCACCTCACAATAATTTGTAGATATCAGAATTGTTAAAACTATGCAGTATAAATAAATTGGTTAATGGTGATATTGAACCAAAAAATCTTAACATCTGAGTCAAGTACTCAATGTTTTGTGGTACCATCCACTGAATTCTCCTTCAAACAATATCTATTTTATTTATGGTCAATAAATGCCCTCATATTCAAAGACAAGTGGGAAGAGGAAAACAATGACAGCATATAAGACAGTATTTTATGTAATCTATATATGGCAATTCATTCTCTGTCTTTAACTTTTATATGCATATAATATATGGTATGACAGCTCAAATTAACTTTTAACTCTGTCTCTGTACTATTTATATAAATGATTGAAGTTTTAATATGGTAGTTGTTTGTGGTGTGAAGCTTAGAGAGAATGACATATCCCTAACACAAGGGCTGCAACACTGTGTATTGTAGGAATATCAAACACATGATATGCATTAATTTGTTGTTCCAGTTTGATGAATTAACTCACCAAGAGTTGTTTTATCAAGAGACAAAAACTTTTCTTTGTACCCTCTTGAATTCATGTAAAACTGTAAATGTTTTACATCTCCATAGTTCTAGTTTCATATTCAACTCAGATACACCTAGTTCATTTCTAAGTAATTGAGAATTGAAATACAAAAATAAATAAATAAAAAACAATAAGTATATGAAACTTTTCATGCAAACTTAAAATAGATATGGAAACTAATGAATTATATTATAAATATTTTACAAACATATTTATATATATATGCTATATAACAAATTATGTCAAATTATATTTTTAATATAATTTATACTATTATATTATATTATTGTAATAAAATAAATAATTAAAACAGAAGATAAAAGAAAGTACAAGTATTAATGAAATAAATATATTTCTTTTCATTTGTTTTTACTTTTTTCTTTAATTCAAATAACTTAATATTTTTTTCTACTCTCTTACATTTTGTCTTTAATCCAAACAAAACATTAATATCTTCAAAATCAAACACCTGTATAAATTGACTCTTGTAATAAAGATGAAACACTAGAAATAATAATTTAGATAATCACTCTTTACGTATAAATTACTTCTTTTAAATAATATTTTCCTAGTTTATTTATTTTAACCTTGTAAAAGCCCGATTATTGAATAGTTTTCTAGAGTTTTTTCATACCAATATTATTTCGAGAAAATGGCCTCCGATAAAACATACGCATGCATCTATTCAAAATAATAAAATAAAACCAAGGTCATCTCAAAACTAAAATATTTCCCCAACATAGTGACGGAACAAAAAGAAGAAGTGAGTTTATAATTTAAGTTGTACTTGCAAAGAAAAAAAAAAGTGATTTTTGTATTCAATAATAGAGATAAAAAGTGTAGTTTCTTTTGGTAAAAAAAGAAATATATGTACATACAAAAGTATTCCACTATTAAATGTTGATAAGATTGAAAAGAAATTGGATTCCTTATATGCTTTAGATTCGATTCCAAAATTATTTTATGTATAAAAAGAGTGAGAGAAACATGTCGCCTACCGTGTATTCATTTGAAGCATTTAAAAAATCTAATGGTATTTATAAATCAAAATATTCTTTATAACTTTTTAAGGAAATTTTCTTTTTTAAATTATATTTATTGAAAATGGTCTTTTTAAATATTATATTTTGCTCCGGTTATCTGCTTAGAGAAGAGTGAATTTTAAACCAAAGTGCTAGGTAAGTGTAGGGTCAACCAAAGACAGAATTTGTTTGAACATTCAACTAACCTAGCTAATTTAAATTCTCTGACGTTGTATGCATGGTTTTTTTTTCTTTGTTTTTGACTTATTAAATAATATTTGTGCTATAATTAAAGAAACGTGTAGAAAAATAGAATGCAGACCTATAATAATATTAGGGAATGGGTTTCCACACCCTTAATCACACCATTAATATTTTTGTATCGGTGTTTATCAATCATTTATACATATACCAACCCAAAGGAACAAATCAAATAGGTTAAAAAATAATGCCTTAACTATTTATATTTTATTTTAGGTACTACAAGAATACTTGGTTCTTAAAGTTTTCTTTTTCATTTAATTATCTTTACTTTTTTTGAGATATCCTACAGACTATTTTATAGTATATATAAGTGGGTACAAACCTTATTTTACCGATTTTGTGAAGTTGAGTTAGGTTTCATATTCACTTCTTAATATGCTATCAGAGTTATAAGTCTAAGTTTATCCTAACAAGATTTATTGTTTGTTGGATTGATCGTGTCATCTGATATCAGACTATTCATTAATATTTATTTTCACGCTCGATAAGTATATGCCTCATTATGAGAGGATGTGGGGTTTGAAAAATTGAATTAGGCTTAAAGTTCATCCCTTAACAATTTTATTCCTGAAACCAAAAATAGTTAGTCACTATAATGACCAATTTATATACCAATTTATAAAATAAAAAATTATTGGTTACTAAAATAGTTACTACTAGAAATAAAAAATTATAATTGGTCACTAAATTGGTTACTAATTAATTAGAAACTAATTTAGAAACTAACTCATCTTGGTAGCCAAAACCTAGGTAGCTAATTTTTAGTGACCAATTTTTTTTGTAGCTAAAATCATGGTAGCTAATTTTAAAGACCAATTTAGTGACCAGTTATAATTTTTTTATTCATAATAATGACTATTTTTGTAATCAATAACTTTTAGTTGTGTAAATTAATATCGAAATTGGTCACTATAGTTACTAATATTTATTAGTCACTAAAATTGATCACTATTTATAAGTTTTCTTGTAGTGTATAATTGTTATTTTTACACAAACTCAAACATTTGTATAGAAATTATTAAACTTTACCAATTTTAAAAATATATAATTATTTGAAATATAAATTCAAATAAAAAAATAATATTAAAGTATGATGTAATAAAATATCAATACAATTATCTGAATTGTTTTTTCTGTTAGCATTATTTTCTATTAACAACTTTAAAACAATTTTAAATAAAGTTAATGTAAAATATAAATTTAAATAAACTTAATTATGTTAAAACTATTTAATAAAAATATCAATTTTATCAAAATATTTGTATATCATTTATATAAAAATTAAATTTGGTTTCAATCTGGAGAGGGACAATATTACTCAAATTTTACATAAATTTGGACTAAATAGAGACAAAATAAAAATACACAGAACAAATTGAGATGAGAAAATGACACATGGCGTAGCAATGACATGTGGCACTACTATTGTCACATCACATTGTGACTACCATGTGGCATGATGTCAGCTTGACACGTAACAAATTTTTAACTTTTTTTAAATTAAAACAATTAAAAAAAATCAAAAAAATCATGAACTGACACATGACACATCTTTAACTTTTTAACGTTGTTAGTACAATAATAACAAAAATGACCTTATTGCATCATTTTTTTCTTTGAATTAGGGACCAAATCGAGACAAATAAGAAAAAAAAACTTAAATCAATATTTTCCCACGAAAATAGAAATCAAAGTTATAATTTAGTCTATTATTTTATATTAGAGAAGTAATTAAGATGATGAGACAAGACAACCACCTTATTTATTTTGTTAACAAAAAATTAAATAGTAGAAACTCTTATAAAATATGTAATTGACTATTCAATAAAACAAAAAAAAAATAGTAAAAACTCGGTTAAAATTACTCATCTATACGAGAGAATTAAAACTTCATCAAACTTTAAAAAATTACAATTTTGAATGTTTTTTAGGATTTGAATGCATCGCTACCCTAAAATTTATATTACTTTTCTTCCGAGACTCTAACAAAATTCATACTACTTTGCATCTCAAAGTTTAATAGACTTATTTTATTGGGACACTATCTTTAATCCATCTAATATAAGTAATTAATATAATTTAATTAATTATTTGGAATTTATTCCTAACCTTTTTGTCATTTGGTGGGGACAATTTTTTTTTTTAATGAGATGGGTACATATGGTGGCGCAGATCTTGACCTATATCTTGGAGGAGTCAAAATAATACATTCAAAATTTGAATTATTAATACAATAAAAACATGAGTATAATTGTAACTATAAAAGAATTCACACACATACATAAAATATATAAGTATATAAATGATTGTCCTTAGTTTCTTAAAATCCTTCACCAATAATTAAGTTCTTTAAGATCTTTCATCAATAATTAACACAGAACTAAAAGTAATTGAATCAAAGTTAAAATTGTTGCAAGAAATTCATTTTTCATTTTATTTTACAATATATATATATATATATATATATATATATATATATATAACACTAAAAATAATTTATCATAATTTAATACAAATTGAAAGACGTAATTACTAAAAATAAAATATATGATAATCAAGTCACAATTAAAAAACAGTTATGAAAAAACATAATATATTACTTTTGTCTTCTATATTATAAACATGAATATACCAAAGACTTATATTTCTTCAAGTGAGACAAGATATTTACCTTTTTTTTCTTCGAGAATGGAAGAGAACAAAGAAGAGAGATGAAAGGAAAAATAATAAACTTGTGTCTAATTTTTTTTTTTCATAAACAAAAAGAAAGAAACACAAGTAAAAAGAGATGAAAGAAAAATAATGAGTTTGTGTCTAATTTTGTTTTTTTTTTCATAAAAAAGAAGAAGAAAACACATAAGTGAGTGTGAGAAATCACTACAACATATAAGAAATTCAAAAATAATTGAAGAAAAAATAAAAAAATATCTTAATAATTTTTTATTTTTTATTTATATTTAATTTATTATTTATTATTTATTAATATTAAATATTATACTTTATAAAATAAATAAAAATATACCCAATAAAATTTTCATAAATTCTCAATATTTCAAATATATAATGCATAATTTGAAAATTTTTAAAATAAAATACATAGTTTAATTTTTTTAAATAAAATAAATAACTAAAAAAATTTCAAAACAATTAGGGGGGTCATGGCCCCCACCAGCTTCTCCTATAATCCGTTGATGGGTAGAGAAAGAAATAATTGATGTAAGTAACTTCTTATAATGATAAATAGTATTCGACAACGACAAAAGGATGAGAGAAAGAGTGACAACGATGTCTTATGATATTGTAATGTAAAATCCTTTAATATATTAACTTATCCTTTCTTTTGTTTATGTTTTCTTGTATTTGTTCTTTTTTTTTGCAATTATCACCTTATGAGTGAAGCAGATGAGGAAGCAAGAGTTTAGCTACCTATGGAGGACATCGTGGTGAAACTAAGTAGTTCTAGGTTTTTAATTAAGATGTTTGTTGTTTAGAACTCTTTTAGAAAGAATGAGATCTATGTATTGTTCATAGTTTCTTTAGCTTGTAGATGTGTCATGTGTTGTTTTAAACGTTTGAGATAATTGTGATAGTATACTCTCTAAATTATTTGTTTTTGCTTTATTAATTATATGTTGTTTCACTTAATAGTTTATACTATTATTTGGGATATTACAAGTCAACCTCACTCAATGTGAAACTATAAATAGATAAATGGGTGATGAATTTAATAAGTAGATAGAATTAATTTGATATAATTTAATTGTATAAATTATTAATTATTACATATAATGCTCTTTTTTTTTTAATTTCATAGTAATTATCTTATAGATTATATTTATAATAATTTCTAATTAATTGACTATTCAACATTTTACATTAGTAATATACTAAACTTAAACTTATGTATAAATGTAATTTTTCTAGTATAATTTTATTCTCATTGGACACAATTTGTACTAACAAAATTCACATTAATGTTTAATATTTTTGGTAACCATAATATTTGAATGGATGGATTTTATATGAAGAATTGAAATTTACCAATAATTAAAATGAATATTCTGTTAATAAATTTTATATAAAATATTGAAAAAAAATGTAGTAATAATTTTAATTAATAAATTGTAAGATTAGAAAAAGTTAAGGATTACTAAATTAGTAGAAATAAATAAATTAGATTTAAAAAAAAATTGAAATATATAATTTAAATTAATATACTTGTTGTTAACTTAAATTTATAAAATTCATTTTAATTATTTACACTAAAATTTAGTCTAATATAAATTGATGTGATGATGATAAACATTAAGTATTAATTTATAAAAGGTAAGATACATTTAATATGGTGTAATTATTATTTAATAAAAAATTCTTACTAATTGAAATAGTGTAATTTATTTTTAATAACTTGAAATATTTGAAAATTGTTGAAAAATAGTTTTTATTAATGATTTTAAGTAGAGATATAACATAAACTTGAATTAGATAAATTGGGTTAAGGAAGCATATGATTACCTTTTTTTTTCTTTTTTTCTTTTTTTTTTTCATAGTAGTATAATAAGTTATTAAACGCTAGTAGTACCTACTAGTTACGGATATCCAATTAAACTTAATTTTACTAAGCACTAAGATCAAATATTTAATATGTAAATCAAATATTTGATATGAATTTTGTGGAGACATTTTGAAAAAAGCAAAAGAATGCTAGTTTTGGGAAAATGTGTTGAGTAAAAGTTATATGTAAGCATTCGACGAAGAGAGTCTTACAAATAAATTCCACATTTCTCAATGGATATTACTCGTTAATAAATAAAATAGATATTTTATAACAATAACATTAAAGTTTGACAACTAAGTTGATTAAGTTAGAGAAATAAATAAATTGAACTTGACTCATGTAAGATTGAACTCACTATAAAAGAAAATTAATATTTTTAACAATTAAAATTTGTTAATAATGCTTAAAATTTATTGATAAATTAAAATTACGCAATCTGTTTTTGAACAAAAATTGGTCGATAAATCTTCATCAATACATTTTACTAACAAAATAGAAATTTTATCGATAATAATTGATGAAAAAATCTATTAGTTAAATTTATTGACAATTAGTGACAAAAAATTTATCAATACAATATGTCAGTAAACACTATAATTTTGTTCATCTTCTTCTTTCTCCCTCCTTCTTCTTCCTTTTATCTTTTCATTTCTTTTTTCTTCTTCCAATACCTCTTAATTTATAACAAATTTAAACTAACATACTTTCTGCACATGTTTCCATAACCAAGAACCAAGGCTAAACACAAGAAAAAGAAAAAAAGATAAAACCTTTCTCTCATAAATTTTTTTTTCTCCCATCTTTCTTCAAATTGTCAAAGAAAAATTCACACCATACCATTTTTTTTTAATTCAAAAAAATCAGAAATTTTAACACGTGACGTTAACTTTAACACCCTTTAGTCAAAATTAATGATAAAAATAAAATTAAATATTTTTAAAAAATTGAGGACCAAATTAAGACAAAAAAAATTTGAGGATCAAACTGATATTATTTGACAAATAGAGTAAGCAAAAGAATAATTTAACCTACAAATTATTAATTCTAACCGTTATATTAGGAGTAATTTATTTTTTAAAGACTAAATCTATTCCAATTTTTTATACAACTTAATGTAGTTGAGTATTTATTTAGTTAAATGTTTTAGATGAACCTTAAATATTTTGAGAAGATTAGGTTATCTTTACCGGGAGTTCTTTTGTTTCATTTGTGATATAGTCTTTTCATAACAAGTAAGAGTTGAGTTTTATTATTGATTTCTATCATTCACATTAGGACGTACCTGTTTTCGTCTAAGCTAGATAACAAAACAAATCAATTTTGATATTTATTGTTAGATTTTTTTTTTATTAAAAAAGACAGATAATATTAACCACTTCTAAGATATAAAATGTCTATATAAAGATGTGTTTGGATGAGGCAATTCAAGAGGGTGATTTATTTATTTGGAAAATTTGAAATTTTTTGGAATAAAATGTTTTGTTTAGATAGAGAAATTAAAAAGCATTTAAAATGTATGCATTTTGTTGAAGTATTTCAATTAGACAAATTAGAAGAAATTCAAACATCCTCAAAAAAGGTGGAATTTGAAATTCTATTTACTCAACCTCACACTCTGGACTCAATTCCAAACGGACCCGGCAAACTCAACAACCATGATAGGTTGGGCTAGCCAGACGATCCAGACGGATCAGACCGACCTAACGACACAAATGGGTCGAGCAGGCCCGATGACCTAGACAGGTTGAGCGGGCCCGATAACCCATACAGGTTTTGCAGGCCCAACGACCCAGACTGGTCGAGCGGGCTCGACGACCCAGACGGGTCAGGCGGGCCCGACGACCCTGACGAACGGGGGTGACTCGATGACACATATGGGTGGGGCAGGCTTGATAACTCAAACAGGTTGGTCAAGCCCGACAACACGCACTGCCAAAGTAGGCCTGACGACCAAGATGTGTTGGGTGGCCCAACGGCCCTAACGGACCGGACTTGCCCTATGACATAAAAGGGTCGGGTGGGTCCGACGATCCAAATAGGATTGACGACCCATACGAGCTGGGTGGGCTCGAAGACAGAGACGGGTTGAACCGACCTAACAACCAAGACGAGTCAGTGAGTCCAATAGCCAAAAAAGGACGGGCGAGTCCGACAACCCACACGGGTTTGGCAGGCCAGATGACCTAGAGGTGTCAGGCAGGCCAGATGACCTAGAGGTGTCAGGCAGGCCTAACGACCCAGACGTGTCAAGCAGACCCAACGACTTGTTGACCTGACAAGTCTGACCGACCCGTTTCCAAATTTATCATGAACTCAAAACATAATTAAGCCTAAAATAAATATTGATAAAATGAAATTTTATCTCACAAAAAATTCAATTATTTTATCCAAACAAGAAATTAAAATATAAGGTATTTTTTTTTTATCCAAATAAGTTATTTAGGAAAAAAAATTTAATTACAAGCAATTCAAATACAATACATTTCAATTTCTTAACATTGTTGAAATGCTCCGTCCAAACACAAGGTAATACTATTTTTAATATAAAACTTTAAGATTTTATATACTATGTAACTTTTTTTCATTTCTATTCAATATAAAATTTTTAATTTATATTTAAATTTCAAACAGAAAATAAACAGAGGAAGAATGAATGTGTTGTGTTGTGAGTTAATTAATGATATTAAAAAATGAGATTTTGATTAAGCAAGAGACATAAAAATCCAAAAAATAATAGTTTGTTGTGCGTGTACGTGTCGGAGAGCCGCAAGAGGGGACTTTATGACAGGACAAGTCTGAGAGCACACTCGGATTCAACACAACCAACACACACATAGTTACAACATGTTACGTGTTTTTACAAAGATAAACAAAACATGATGTTATTATAGTAATTAATTAATAGTTGATTATAAAATTCCGTAGATTCTGGGCTTTGTTTTGCTTTCATGTCGCTGTGACTGAATGAACCACACACGCAGACGCAGCAGCAGCAGCATGCAGAAGAAGACAGTGCTAACCACAAAACAAAACCAAAAATAGAAAACAGAAAAAGAAAACACGTACCTAGCTGCGTCTACAGACAATGTAGCTTCTTCCAACCTATTAATTATTATTATTATTATTAAATATTTTTCTTTTATTTGTTTTCTACCTGCCCCCATTTAAAAATAAATAAATAAATATTTTTGGCAGTGGTTTTCAATTATTGCAGAAGATGACATGACCAAAATCCTGCACGTGTGTGGTTGCAGCTCTTGCCCTACATTTGTTGCACGCATGGGAATTCCGGCTTTGGCCACTTTGCAATGAGACAAATTTCAGATTTTTCTTTCTGCTACTCTTCTCTCTCTTCTCTACCTCTCTGTTTTTATTTTTACTTTCACTCAAATCGTTTCTTAAATTTTTTAATTGAGTCTTTATTTTAAAATATATAATTTTATTAAATGTTCAAAAAAAAATTCACGTGTATTTATGTATCTTCACATTCTTGATTTGTTTTTGTTTTAATATTCAATAGAGCGTAAATATAATTAAAGTTTTAACGCTTTGTTTGTATTATTGTCCAAGTTCTTGGTATTTTGTTGAAGATAACAAAAGCTTCTTCTCCTCCAAACACCGCTTCTATGCTCGTGGGGTCCATGTAATTTTGGGGTTTTCTTTTTTATATTTATTATGTATCTTGTTTTTATTGGTCAATGTAATTTTGAGTTTTTTTTTTATGTTTTTAATTAAGAGTTTGAATGCTCACATGAAAAATATATATAAATTTCTGAAAGAAAATTCAGTTATTTCTTTCTAATTTTTTTAATTATAAGAATCTAAATTTAATTTTATTATGATAGGATATGATGATTAATTTCATAACTTTTTCTTATCTTTCGAGTGTGACGTCAATTAATCTTTCAAATCTTTCATTACTAGGAAAACTTTTACAAGTGCGAAGTGTGGTGGTGCATGTATTAATTAGGAGAAGAACACATTGAGAAGAAAAATGAAAGCATCAATGGAAGATGTAGTAGAATTTGAGCATGATGTCGGTGAGACATCTTTAATATTTATTTATGTTTCTCTTTAAATTTTGTAATTGTAAAAGATTATGGTATTCTTCTTTCCTTCTCATAAAATGACATTGTTTCATTAAATATAAATAAATACTAAAATAAAATAAAACTAATTATGTGGAGACATCTATATTATTATTATTATTATTATTATTATTATTATTATTATTATTATATAAAGAGATATCCTTCTTTGGTTTACACATTTTGTCTTCAATTATATTCTTTAAGTATTTTTAAATTAATTATTTTAGTAATTTTGTCCTTTAAGTGACATTTTTTAAAAATTTACCCATTAATGAAAAAATTATCTACAAAAAATATTACCTATAACTAAATTGTAAAAATTATTTAAATTTATTTTTGTAATTATAATAATATTTATTTTATTATTTTTTATTAAAAAAAATACATCACATATGCTTTCACTAATATAAATAATTACATTTACTGATTAACAATTAACTGATTTCAATTGATAATAAAATCGAATGACAAGACTCAGTTAAAAAATATATTAAGTTTTAGAAATTGAATAGAAAAATATTTAGTAGAAACTCAATTAAATATTCGTAAAAATCTAAAATGTGATTAAACAGTTCAATTTTCTTCCACGTGGAGAAATATAACTAACAACAATATAAAGTAACAAACATGTCGATTAATAGAAAAATCACAAATTATAGAAATTCAATTAAAAAATACAAATATTTTAACACTCAATAGAATTAAAAATATTCAATATCAACTTAATTAAAAATATTTGAATTTATGCAAAATTTAAAATTGAATTAAACTTATTTTCTTTTTATGCGAGATGGGGTTTTATTTTGTTTCCAAAGCCTAATAATAACTAAGAAGGCCTTTAGTTTAAGTTCTATTATTAATATTAGAGATGTCAAAATGGGTTTCAACCTGTGAGCCAACTCGGTTCACCACGGGTTTGAGCCGGGTTGGGTTGAGAAAAATTTAACTCTTTTAAAAGTGGGTTGAACTCAACCCGGCTCACTTAACCCACGGGTTAAACGAGTTCGAGCCGGGTTGAAGGTGGGTTGGCCCACTTAACCCACCAACATTTTTTTACAATTTTTTTTTAATTTTTTTTTAATTTTTTTTTAATTTTCTTTTTATTTTTTAATTTTTTTTTTAATAATTATTTACTACTCCTATTATATTTGTTCACAATTTCATATTTTTAAATGCTAGAATGTTACTTAATTATATTTGAATAGTTTGAATGTTTAATTAATTTGATTGTCAAGTTATAT
>Ga0214545_1000993_pt1 | contig 50412 bp, 23 predicted proteins | sample CNSS4metaG_FD_160064 | JGI IMG/M metagenome (GOLD analysis project Ga0214545, IMG submission 160064) | Root nodule microbial communities from cowpea collected in UCLA plant growth center, Los Angeles, California, USA - CNSS4 | ecosystem: Host-associated > Plants > Roots > Nodule | place: USA... | reverse complement strand
TATTTTCTTTTTTAAATATTTCAGATTTTTTTTTACTTTTTTTAATTTAATGACTTTGATTATTTTTTTTACTTTTCAGTTTTAATTTTTTTTTTAATTTTCGTAATTTGTCCTTTTTTTTAATTTATCAGTTATCATTTTTAGAATTTATAATTATTTCTTTTTACAAATTTTGTTAGTTATAAAATTATAAAAAAAAATTAAAAATGAAAAAGTGAAGTCGTCATGTATGAGGATGACTTCACTTTTTCCAATAGAACAAACCGTCCTTACAAAGGACGACATCACCCTTTTACAAAAAAAAAAAGAATAAAGAAATTGGTTTTGAGGATGACGACTTCACCTTCAATATCATCCTCTTCCCTAACGACTTGATCCATTTTTGCAAAAATAAAATAACAAACCCATTTATACAAATTTGAGTTCGAATAAACCCCAAAATACAAAAAAAAACAAACTATATTTAAGCTTAAAAGTAGGTCTTCAAGTTTGTTCAAAGCCCCAACACTAAAAATACTCATTTGTAAACACAAACAACTTTAAAATTTCGAATGACTTTCATAAATTTGAGAGTAAAAAGTTATTTATATACATTACTATAGTCTACTTAAACACTTAGTCTGTCTTCCTAATCTTCATTCGGTCTCCTTTCTCCCATTCGGTAGTTCGCTCGATCAGAATACCTGTGTCAATAAGGTTCTGATGTTTAAGTCAGTATGCTCCAATGCTTAAGCGAGTAGGTGTTCGGTCGATCTAAGTAGTTAATGCTGTAATAAATGTGAGATGGAAGTCATTAATTACCAACTTACCTTTGACTCCTACTTATTGTTTTGTATATGGCCTTTGATTATAATTGGCTTATGGAAGTTTAATTGTTTTTTAAATTTGATTACTGACTTGTTTATCTTAATTTAAGGGGCACTTACTAAGCTGTCTCTGTCGACTGATCATGGACACCCCTTACTCCTTGTGTGTGTCCCCTCAACGTTGTCGATAGACTCACAATTTTAAGGATTGACAGGTCACTCAATGTTGACGCATAAATAATATGATCAACAAGTTGAACTCTAAGAACATATATATCGTTAAGCTTGACTTGGATGAGAATGATAAGTCATAGCCGATTACATATTTTATAATTGTTTTCGATATTTATTTGTATGTTATTTGTTTTTATAAGAAACAATTGTAAATCAGTTTAGTAAGAAGAAATTACTATCAATTGAAAAACATTTATCACACGGAAGAAATTACTAACAATTCGCTCCATTTATTTCAAATTATAAGATACTAAATTAGAATGTAATTGCTGGAGTTATAGATGGTAAACCATTTGATATTTGTTGAGATTATAGACAGGGATCTTTGAATTCTTTTATTGGAATTGTATCTATTTTATACTTATATATAAATGGATTTTCCTTCTTGATGTGGATATATGTCTTTTAAATTTTTTTTAGATTTTTTTTTCAAATTAAAATAATTATTTTTTAATTTTATGGTTTTTTTAAGTTTAACTATTTTTAATTTAACTGTTTTGTTAAATTTTACTATTTTTTAATAATAAAAATACTTATAAAATAAATAAAAATGATTTATATTAAAATTACAAAATTATTTATATTTAGTTTTATAACATATACTATTATATATAAGATGATTCAGTTTATAATTTTTCCAGTTCTACTCTTCATGTGATATATTTTTTTAAATTTAACTGTTTTTCGATTTTTTTTTTATAAATTTAATCATTTGTTTTAAAGTTAAATAAATATTATTTATAAAATAAATAATAATAATTAAATGATGAAAAATATTTATATATACTTTTATAATTATAATTTCACTATTTTTGTTATGATAGGACATGACTGGTTATTTATAATTTTAGTTACATATTTTGATTTCATGGATTTTTTTCTTAACGTCTGTTTTTAAACCTACCATGGAGTAATTAAACCTGTAGCGGGCACTGTAGTGTGGTTTAAGGGTTTTATTTGTTTCTCGTCGCCCGCACTGTTTCTCTTTCTCTTCTGGTTGGCGCTGCGCAGAAGAAGAGAGAGAGAAGAAACAAAACACCACCGATCAAAACTCTCTTATCTGTAGCACTGAGTAGTGATATGCATCAGGGTGATCAAATTGTTCTAAGCTTGAGGCCTGGCGGTGGTCGTGGCGGCGGAAGCAGGCTTTTTCCTCTCTCCACCTCATCCTCCTCCCCTTTCCCTCCCTCCGCCGATCTCCCTCTTTCGCGCCCCCATGAGTCCTTCTCTCTCAAGGTCAGACCTTTCTCTTCTATCCACTCACTTTTCCCATTTCTCAAGAACCTTTTGTTCGGATCTCGTTACACATACCCAACTGTCGTTGTTGTTGTTACTTCTAATATCATTTTATATGTAGGGTTATAGAATCGAAGTTTAGGGTATCAAGGGAGAGGGTAAAGTTGGAATGTCCTGATTCTTGGTGGGAGCACTCAGTTATGGGTTCTTGCTGTAAATATGGACAGAAAGTAACGTGTGGGTTTTAGGTGGGCTTTCTTGAGTTTTGGATTGCCCATAAAGGACCCACACACATTCCTGCTCGTTTGTCTTTGGAACTAGGGTTTGGTTTTACGGCTGTTGTTTAGTGAATCTCAACACTAATGGGGTTCCATCTAACAGGCAATGCCGTAGCAGTAAGGAAGTTTGAGAATTTTTATTCTGGTTCCCTTATTTCAAGCAGAGAAACAGTTTGCAAGAGCTGCCTCTGGCTACGCGAGTTATTAACAAAATCGACTGTCTCAGCATAATGTTGCTAGGCATGTTGGTTCATTGCCTTTTCGTCAAGGAAGTTTTGAGATTATTTTAATGTTTGACACGTATCTTATGCCTGAGAGATGCTATTCCACACAACGTAGTAATTGAGGTGTTGTGTTGTCAGTATATTTGCTTCTAATGAATGAATGGTTGGAAAGGGAAACGATTTTGTCTTACCAAATGTTAGTTCATCATTGAGTTTCGTGTATGCTGGTTCATGTATGACCATTTTCTTCACCATAGATTTTGTAAAGGACTCGAATGGAAAATAATTGCGATGGTTTTATGTCTATTTCATTTTTCTTGTCCTTGAGGTATTTGTTGGTTGTAAGGACATGGTTTCAGTTTCAGTTTGGGCCTTGCATATAGATCTGTATCTTACTGGTTTTCGTTATATAGACTGGAGATTCACGTTTTGAGGTTCGTGAGCGCGTGCAATATACCAGAGATCAGCTTTTACAGCTTTACAAGGTAAATGTTTTGGTCCATTAAGCATCTAAACTAATCCTTTTGATTTTGTGACTCAGTATTATTTTTCTGAAGGTCATAGTTCAGTATTATTTTGTGACTCATGTAAGCATCTAAACTAATACTTATGTTTTAACTGTTATCTATCTGTTGAAATTTTTATTCATAGGCTGTTGAAGTCCTTGATGATATTCTGAAAATTAAGCAAGATATAGTAGCTGAACTTTTTGGTGAAAATCAGAGTTGGGGCGGCCGAGCTGAAAGCAATGTAACTATCTTCTCTGCCTTAATTATATTGATAGTTGTGCTTACAACCATAAGTCATCTTCCATCCTATTTGGTAAATTGATCAATAAAGATTTGGGTTGATTATTTTTAGTGGAAAACATACTTGTTTGTATCATTTGATGACAAGACTTCTGTAATTACTATGTCATACTGATACTTGTACTACTGATACATTTGTTCTTTTGACTGTTGCAATTAATTATCATCTTTTTATGAATCTATCTGTATTCATTTTTTGCAATTTATGTTATGTAATATTGTGCAGCTTCCTCATCAACTACCAAACCGGCATTCTGAGTTAGACAATCGTGATTGGCGAGGTCGTTCTGGACAACTTCCTGCTAGTCAAGATGAGAAGTCTTGGGAAAACCTCAGAGATAACAGTAGTCAGATTAATCGCCAAGACCATCTTAATTCCCAGTTTGCAAGGACACAGATATCTTCTACCCAAGGGGTAAGCATTGGAAGAAATAAATCAGTTCAATGGAGAATGCTACACAACTGCCTTACCTATTTTTTTTCCCTCACAGTAAAAGAAATAAATATGATGAGATTTTTTTTCTAAAGGAGAGATTACTATACTTACATTTATTTTTACTTGATATATATTTTATCATAAAATATTTTTTGCGTTTTCCCTGATGAGCCTGTGCCCAATATTTGCATGATTATATTTTTGTTTTGTAGTTTTTATATATGCGAACCTGTAATGCTATGCATCTTGATCGAATTGGACATGTGTTGCAATCATCACCACTAAGCAGCTAACTTACATGATAGGCTGTTGTCTTAGTAAATAAATTTTCTGGCTTTTCTTTTCTTAATTTGTTGGTTACAATGTAGCTTTATTTGCTTTTATCCGTGCGTAAGTGCCACTTTAATTTTGTCGTTGTAGTGTGTTTCTTTTAGTTGGCTGCAGACCATGCAAGTCAGTTGAAGAAGCATGTGATAGTATGGATCGAAGTGAACATTAGTTGGGTTGTTTTGTAAAAATTACAACTATCAGAAGATATTGCGCTGAACTGCAATTAAAGAATTAGCATTAGTTTTATTTTGTAGTAAATGCTTTTTGTATGTTATTATTTTGAAGTCTCACCTGTTCCCCTTAGACTAGTAATTCATGATGAGTGAGTTGTGCTGCGGGACTTATCAGAGTTTCTTGGTTAATAGATTAAGAGTATTTGTCACATGCTCTTACTAGGAGTTTTGCTTAATATCATTGTTGTTTTACTGTTTACCTATTAGATTGACATGATGACTATGTATTATTTTTCATCTATTGTCTATTTATTCAGGGAGGACCTACTCCTACACTTGCTAAGGCTGAGGTTCCTTGGTCAGCCAGAAGGGGAAGTCTATCTGAAAAGGATCGTGTCTTAAAGACTGTGAAAGGGTAATAGTTTTTGGATTAGTAAATTACAGTTAGATGCGAGTCCCATCTATTTATACTCATTTTTAATTGGATGGTTCCTGATATTTTTATGCTGTTGTCTTATTTTATGCAGAATACTGAATAAGTTAACTCCTGAGAAATTTGATGTCCTGAAGGGTCAGTTAATTGATTCTGGCATTACCTCTGCTGACATCTTGAAGGTTGTCACTAATAAATTGCTCTTGTCAAACTTTTTCTGTTCACATTCTTGTTCTAAATTTACTCGCTTTGCTTTGTGAGTGCAGGATGTCATTTCACTTATTTTTGACAAGGCTGTTCTTGAACCAACATTTTGCCCAATGTATGCTCAGCTGTGTTATGATCTGAATGAAAAACTGCCTCCATTCCCATCTGGGGAACCTGATGGGAAGGAAATCACCTTTAAGCGAGTATTATTGAATAATTGCCAGGAGGCATTTGAAGGTGTAGACCTAAAAAGGATGGCTGCCCCTGAGCAGGAGACGGACCATATGGACAAGGAAAGACTGCTCAAGCTTCGGACGCTTGGAAATATCCGTTTAATTGGTGAGCTATTGAAGCAGAAGATGGTCCCTGAAAGGATTGTCCATCACATTGTTCAGGTTTGTAGGACTTCAGATGTCTACTGTCATATAAAATGCCTGTCAGTTTAGTAATATTCACTTATTAGTATGCTTTTTACTTTGAGTAGGAGCTTTTAGGACCCCAAGACAGCAAGTCTTGTCCTGTCGAGGAAAATGTTGAAGCCATATGTCAGTTTTTCAACACTATTGGCAAGCAGCTTGATGAGAGTCCTAAATCGCGGCGTATAAATGATATTTACTTTAATCGATTGAAAGAATTGAGCTCAAATCTTCAACTTATACCCCGGATTAGGTTCATGATTCGGGATGTTCTAGAGTTACGTTCCAATAAATGGGTGCCTAGACGGGAAGAGGTAACTTTTTATAGATTGTTATATTCTGTGACACAAGATCCTTAAGTTGAGTGCTTTGTTATTAAGTTTTAATGCTGACATGTGTAGATCAAAGCCAAAACCATTACTGAAATTCATTCAGAGGCAGAAAAGAATCTTGGTTTGCGACCAGGTGCCACTGCAAGTATGAGAAATAACCGTGGCGGTGTTCAAGGAAATTTCGGCCCTGGGGGCTTCCCTATTGCCCGACCCGGTACAGGGGGTTTGATGCCTGGAATGCCAGGGGCCAGGAAGATGCCTGGGATGCCTGGATTTGATAATAACAACTGGGAGATGCCTAAGACTAGATCTATGCCAAGAGGAGACTTCTCAGGTGTTCAAGCTGCTGGATCCAGCGGCCCTTTACTTTCCAAGACCACAGTCCTTAATTCAAAATTGCTACCTCAAGGGAGTAGTGGGACTATAAGTGGAAGAAATAGTGCCCTAGTACATGGAGCTGCTACAGTTTCTGCTCCACCGGCAAACATCAGTTTAGCCCATGAGACAACACCTCAGCTCTCTTCACATGATAGAACAGTTGCTCCTGTTCCTGTGTCCTCTGAGAAGCCACAAGCACCTGCCGGTGGATTGAATACCAATGATCTTCGCCGCAGAACTATCTCTCTTCTAGAAGAATATTTCAGTGTTCGAATTTTGGAAGAGGCATTACAGTGTGTGGAGGAACTGAAATCTCCTTCTTATCACCCTGAGGTTGTTAAGGAAGCCATTAATCTTGCACTTGATAAAAGTCCACCATGTGTTGAACCTGTAGCCAATCTCATGGAGTATCTATACATTAAGAAGATTCTTACTGCTATAGATATTAAGGCCGGCTTTTTGTTATTCGGTTCTCTGCTGAATGATATTGGCATAGATTTACCTAAAGCACCTAGTAATTTTGGTGTGATAATTGGGAAACTAATTTTGATTGGGGGATTAGATTTTAAGGTGGTGAGAGAGATTCTGAAGAATGTGGAAGATGACATGTTCCAGAGAGCAATATTTGACAGTGCGGTAGGGACCATTAAATCTGCTGCATCCGGACAATCAGTGTTGGATTTACAAACATCTGATGTTGAGGCCTGTCAGAGTCTGCTCAAGTGAGTCAAAATGATTCTGTAACTGGACGAACCTGTCTTCCTTTGCTACTTAAATTACCCTACATCCTCACTTTTTGAGTAAAACAATTTTGTATTTATGTTATGAAGTGGATTTGAGGCATTTTTCTTGAGCTGTAAAATTTTATTTTTGATTGAGACTTTTCATATGTTTAATGAGGGAAAAGTCAAACCATAAAGCTACGGATATTATTTTCCGGTTAGCTAATCAGGTGCCGAGTTTCTCTGGAAAAGTGTTCCATTAGGGGTTAAATTTTATTTTATTTTATTTCAGTTGTTTCGATTTACTTAATTTTGTTGACATAGTGATTTATGTTGCTAGATAGTTCAGCTTAATCTTGCACTCTATCTTTCTCATGCTGCTGCTTGTTACTCTTGTCTGGAATGATGAGTGGCCCTCTAAAACTTGGACTATAATTACAGTTTGTGATTTTTGATTTACTTGTGGTTTGAGTGATTTTAATATGTTTACGCGAAGGTGAAGATATATGGATTCCGATTCTTAATTCTTTATATTTTCTCAATAATTTTTTTTTGAATTATGTGTTTTTTAGTCCACATTAATGTAATTTAACATTAGGATGTGAAAATTTGTCAATTTCTTAATTTAAACTCATGACCTTATATAAGTACGGGCAAATATAGTAATTAGATCACTTGAATTGTGTTGACAGTGGAGAGTTATAAACACAGATTATTAAGTATCAAAAAATTAAAGTTAATATTATTAAAGGTTAAATATGTTTTTGGTCCCTTAATTTTTAGTGGATTTTGAAATTAGTTTATTTCAAAGCTTTATTTTGAATCTATTTAGTCTTTCATTTTTTGAAATACGTAGATTTAGTTCTTTTAATTAAATTTTGTTAAATTTACGTTTGAAATGTCAAATAAACTTAACAAAATGTGATTAAAAGGACTATATATATGTATTTCGAAAGATAAATGACTAAATTGGTCCAAAGTTTTAAAATGAACTAATTTCAAAATTCACTAAAAGTTAAAAAATAAAAAATACATTCAACCTTATTATTAAATTAAAGAATTATATTCATTTATTTCTTAAAATTTGAAGATAAAAATATATTAAAATTTTAAATAAAGTTAAATTTCAATTTTTAATCCAAATTTAAAGACTAAAATTTACCTTGTATATAGCTAGCAAAGTAGCAAGTTGATTGATATTTCGGTAGTTATCGAAACAAAGAAGATTCTTTTGGTTTTTCTTTCTATGTTTGTCATGTTATTTATGTTCTTGATATCGTGAAATTCAATATTCTTTTGAGAAGATGTACACGAATCCCTCAGAAGTAAAATATTTTTTAATTCGTTTTTTTTTTCTTTATCAAAAGTCTCAAAGAATTCCATGATAATTATAATAAACATTATTTTCTATCACTTTTCACTTCCATCAGGAAACAATTACATTCTTAACAAATTCTTTTAACATTTTGTTTACATCTATAAAAGATTCCACGTATGATAATAATTTTAAAACTATCATTCTAATTATAAATACTATATGTCACTTCTAACAATTATTAAAATCATCCGGAATTTACTTTACAAACTTAAATATTCTTTTTCAGTAAATTACTTTAATTTTAACAAAAACGAAGTTTGACAAATATAGTTTAGAGTTCAAAGAGTAGATTTGCAATAAAATTTATAATTTTTAAAAACCAAAATTCAAATTTAATGAGCATAATATATATATATATATATATATATATATATATATATATATATATATATAACCTTGTAACAAGTTCATTTTAAAATCAAATTCATAAAGTATGATATTGCATTAGGTTTGGTAAGATGTTTTCTAGATAATCAGGAAATAATTTTTAATGTAGTTTCTAACGTTGGCCATAAGAGTAAAATTTCTCATTGCGTGATTGCACATTTTGTTTATCTAGAAAGTTAATTAATATTCCTCCAATAATAGTATAAGTAAGAGATGTTTGTTATTGTTGTGCCAATTCATCTTGTATACTCCATAAAAAAACAAATAATGAAGGTTATGACTTCAAACGATGTTATATCCTCCATTTGTAATGATAATTAGATGTTATATCTTTTATTCGTTCACAAATGGAACCACGTTGAATTTATTTAGAAAACATAAGAACTCAATAGAGTCGATAACAAAAGTAGGAAAAAATAAATCTTCTAAGAAACCAAATTACAAAATAACTCTAAACACGTACATAAATTTTTGAAAGCTATCAAATTATGTTTAATCTTTAGAGATGCGAAAAGTATATTCAAATGCTGGAGGGATCTATATAAATTTTTTCTAGGATGTATTTAGTATTTTAGAAACTTTGCACATTAACTTTATGTAAATACTACATTAATCACATTAATTCTTAAATATGTTTAAGGTTCTTAAAATATGGTTGATTTTCACTTTAACTACTTGATAAATTTCTTTTACAAGCAACTTATAAATTAAATATTTTGGTTTAAGAACACACTTTTATGTACGGAGAGATGACAAATTTCATTTTAACTCACGAGCCAACCTAATTCACTATGAGTTTGAACTTGGTTGAGTTTGAAAAAATTTAGAGTTTTTAATGTCGGTCAAATTGGATATGACTCACTTAACCCGGAGGTTATATGAGTTCGAACCAGGTTGAAGGTGAGTTGATTTGCATCCCACTAACAACAATCCTTTATTAGCTTTTTTTATTATCTTCACAAGTTTTTTAATAATTATTTACTATTTTTAATTTGTGTAGATTTACTATTTAATCTTTTTAAATACTATAATGTTGTTCAGTAATGTTTGAATATTTTGGATGTTTAATTTATTTATTTGCTAATTGACACTTTAATTTTTAATTACTATATTTATAGTAATATTTGGTAAAATAAGTGAACACTTTTGATTGTATTGCTTTGAAATAAGGAGTGAAATCAATCTACTTTCATTGTACTATAATAAATATATAAAATAATAAATTGAAAGAATAAAATATCTTCAAGTGGGTCAAGAAAAGGTAGTATGAGTTGGAGTTTCCAACCTGCCAACTCATTATGGCCCGACCCGTCTAGCCTGTCCTGACAATCTTTTTTTTTTGTTTAAAAATTAAAAATAATTAAAAATAATAAATTTCTATATTATGTGAACATATTTATATATAAAAAAATTACAAACAAAAATTTTAAAAAGTTAAAAGAAAATTAAAAAAAAACTAAAATAAAAAAAAGGTGACGGGTCAGTGCCAAGGTGAGACAAGTAGCAATGTCCAACCCGTTTTTTAATGACAGACCAATTTTATCCAATCCATTTATGAACCAAAGGTGGGACGGACCAAAACAGATCAAATTAACTCGTTTTGTCACTCCTAATCTAAATTACAAAATTATTTGCTCACAAAAAAGTGAGTTAGATGACTCCTTTTTAGGAACCAACCCAACCCGTAGGAATTGGAGTGAGTCACTTTGACACTCCAATGTAAAATTAGTTGATTTTATTGTTCACATTCTAGATGAATAAATATGTCAGATTAGGAGTGTTAAAAAATCAGCAAAATAGGCATTAAGTGATTTTTGTTACTTATAATAATACACGTAATCATATAATGAGAAAGATAGATTATGATAAATAAAAAGAATTTAAAAATATTTCAAGGAAGAATTCAAAGAAACTATAATATTTGAGAAAAAATATAAATAAATATTTTTTTAAAGACTTAAACCAAAAATTTATAATTGATTTTATAAATTCGTTGATACTTCTATAGTATTGCATGCAAACTAATATAGTCTTAAACTTATACATTAAATAATCCAAATAAAATTATTTATTTTTTCAAGCATTATTATTAATGACATTAAATTTAAACATTAAATACAATAAGTAGTAGCATTAATTATATATTACGTTAGTATCACTAAATACGTCCATATGTTTTATGATGTATAGTAATTTTGATAATAAATATATTATTAATTATTAATAAATGTATTTATAATTTATAAATATGATTTGATGAATCATGATGATACATCTTAATAACTTGAAATAATAATTAGGTTTAATTAGTCGTATGATACCAATTCTAATTATTTGGATGTATCAGTGTGGTACCAGATTTTAAAAAGATGTCAATTAATTTCCAATTTTTTAAAATATGCCTCAATTAGGTCGCTTTAAAAAAAATGATTAATTCCGTTAATGATATTGATATTTAAAATGACTTACACAATAAAGTATTGATATTTATATTAGAATTTAATGGTAAAAGTTATGAATAAAGTTAAAATAGGGGGCCATGCCCCCCTCCCCGAAAGAAATTGATTTTTTTTATATTATTGGTATTTTGAATTTCTGTATATATTATATATATAAATATTAAAAGATATATTACAAATTAATGATGATTAAATCAAATATTTTATTATAGATATTAAGAAATATATGATGATTAAATCAAATATTTTATTTCTTTTATAAACATAATAATTAATATTAATAAATAATAAAATATAAAATTAAACATAATAAAAAATAAAAAGATTTATCAATATATTTTTAATTATTTTTTTTCTATTATGGCTTGAGTTTTTTATAAATTGTTTTCATCTCTCATTTTCACATGTTTTCTTTTGTTTTTGAAGAGAACAAAAAAATCTACTTTTTTCTGCTCTTATTTCTCCTCTGTTCTCTCCCATTCTCGAGGAAGAAAGGAAGAAGGTAATTCTTTCGTTTCAATTGATAGTGAATTGTAAGTTTAATAATTTATTTAATGAATCTCTTTTATATTAATTTTTTATTTTATGAACATAGAAGAAAAAGTATTGTACTCCGTGTTATTTTTTTATTACCGAATTTTAATTGTGGTTCATTATATGTTTGAGTTTCTGACATATTGTTCTCATCGCTCATTCTCACCTATTTTCTTTTATTTTTGAAGAGAAAAAGATCTATTATTTTTGCTCTCATCTCTTAGCTATTATCTTCTATCTCCGAAGAAATAAAGAAGAAGGTAATTATCTCTTGTCTCATTTGATAGTGAAATATTAGTTTAATAATTTATTTAATGAGCCTTTTGTATATTAATTTTTTGTTTTATGAACATAGAAAAAGTATTATACTTTGTGTTTTTTCATAATTGAATTTTAAGTGTGATTTTATTATCATCGAATTTTCTTTGACAATAATTAAATGTATTAGTGACAATAATTAAATGTATAAATTTTGGATGTATTATTTTGGCTTCCCCAACAATGTTGGTTAAGATCCACCACCAGACTTAATTGAGTCACTTTTTCAAAAGTTGACTCTCGATTGACACTTTTTTTAAAAGCGAACACCAAAATGACACATCTGAATGAGAGTGAATACCATCTGACTAATTAAATCATAATAATTATTAAGACAAAGAGTTTAAAAGATAGACTTTGATACCATAATGTTCTTACTTATATATTAAAAGTTAATCTTATCTTTAGTCGATATATGACCTACAATAACCCGTCACACTTAGACATGAATATGTGTACGTGAGACTAAATATTTATTAGTTTACGGTCTAATAATGAGTGACATGGTAAGTTTAATAAATCTTGTTAAAATAAATTTTAGAATTATAATGATAAATGAACTTAAAACTAACTCATACTCAAAATCGATTTGGAAAAAATTGTTTCCTAAATTGACATATTTCTTAATATCAGGGAGTCTTAAAAAGTTGAGGGTTATCTTTTCTAAGATATAAATATTTTTTTGTTAAAAAATGTTTTGTTTAGAAAGTAAAAATAAATTATCTTTTACACAATATTAATGATCCAAAAAATATTATTGTTTAGAAAATTTAATAGATTCAATTAAAAATAAACAAATTTTAAAACAATCTATTCTTTAATTAAATTTTATTTATTTTTCATTAAGCATTTATGCAGCTATAAAAACAGACGTATAGTTTCCTTGTCCTCCACTGGATATGCAACTCATCTAACACATTTTGACGAATTGCAGTGTGACAGAAAGAACATGTCTTCATCAAACATCCCTCATTTGGTGCTTCAATCTTCTTCCAACCATCAGAAAATGCCTGTGATTGGATTTGGCACTGCTTCAACATCTTCCACCATTGACACCAAAGAGGCAGTGTTAGAAGCTATCAAATCAGGTTACAGACACTTTGATACTGCTGCAATATATGGCTCTGAGCAACCCCTTGGAGAAGCCATAGCTGAAGCACTTCAACTTGGCCTCATAGCTTCCAGAGATGAACTCTTCATCACTTCCAAACTCTGGTGCACTGATAACTTTCCTCATCTTGTTCTTCCTGCCCTCCAAAAAACGCTTCAGTAAGTGCACAATTCGTCGATTACATGTGTACATGCATTTGCATAACCCCTGGATGAAAACCACTCTACACACTCACTTTAAGTATGTTCTACAATTCTGTGTATATTATGATATAAGTCGCGAACCTAAGTTTATAAGTTTTAGGAATTTAAGTGAGTCTAAGTTTCACATTAAATAAAAATAAGAAAGTAGATAATGATCCACAAATTTATTATCTTAAGATTTTAGGTTAAAAATAGTGTCAATATCTTATATGTTTGGACTCAAATCTCGTTGATTTCTAATTAATTTTTACGGATCAGGTGTATGAAGTTGGAATATGTAGATCTTTATTTGATTCACTGGCCCATTTCTGTGAATCCTGGAATATGGGGATTTCCTTTTCCTGAAGAGGCCCTATCATCATTTGACTCAAAGGGCGTGTGGCAAGCAATGGAGGAGTGTCAAAAGCAAGGCCTTACAAAATTGATTGGAGTTAGCAATTTCAGTTGTCATAAACTTGAAAATCTGCTCTCTTTTGCTACTATTCCTCCTTCTGTCAATCAAGTAAGCGCATAAATTTATAATCATGTTTTCACAATCATACCTTGATTATAAATATATAAATTTATATGGAATTTAAAATTTAAATAAAGTAATTTTTATTATACCATTTTCTGTCTTTTAATCTTTTAATTTATATAAAAATGAATTGATTTTTGGGTTTAATATGATGAAACAGATTGAGTTGAATCCTACTTGGCAACAAAAGAAGTTGAGAGAATTCTGCGAAAAGAAGGGTATAGTTGTAACTGCGTATAGTCCTTTGGGATCAGGAAGCTTTTGGGGTTCCAATGGAGTCATGGACAATGAATTGCTCAGACAAATTGCAGAAGCTCATGGCAAATCTGTTGCTCAGGTAACAATTTTTACTTCAAAAGTATGAATATATATCTATGTTTGTGTCGAGACTAACCTAGTTATTTGTGGTTTATTAGGTATCTCTTAGATGGTTGTATGAGTTAGGGGTAACTGCTGTGGTTAAGAGCTACAACAATGAGAGAATGAAGCAAAATTTGGAAATATTTGATTGGTCATTGACCAAAGATGACTATGAAAAAATTGATGAAATCAAGCAGAGTAGGATATTCAGCATTGGACCAGAAGATATTTGGGATGAAGAAAATTAACAATACTATGAATGTTATTCAAAACACCTCATTTACTTTGCTATGAACTTTCCTTTCATCTTAAGTTTTAGGTTTAATAAAATATGATTTTCATGCATCCCAAGAAAATCATATCTTTTATCATTTGCAACATGAATGAAATAAAAATTATTAGTTGGATTGTCTTATTTTGTTTTACAATTTATAAATGACAAGAAGTAGTTTAAAAGTCTAATTGGATGATAATAATATTAACTTTTTTAATTTCTCATCACCTCTATAATAAGTTAAACTAATTTATGTTTGCTATCTTTATATTTTATTTACACTATAATAAGGCTATATATTAAATTGAATCACTATATATGATTGAGAATCTAAATGTGAATTTAAGTCTTACATTGAATAAGAATGAGAGAGTTGAACCTCACACAAGGATAATGGGTCAGGTAAGTGAGTCATATATTGCCTTAAAATTTTGGATTAAAAGTGGTGTCAATCATTTATACGTAGATTGGACTCACACTCATTAGTGTTGTATCTTTCCGATAATCCTCTTTCGAAAGACTCAACATAATAAATAAATATATATATATATATATATAATATTAATATTAATTAATTAGGAATTATAGAAATTTTAGTCATTTTTTAATAGAATAAATGTTTCATTCAATTGATTAAAAGATCTGTCCATAAAAAAGGCATGATGAGTGTAGTTGCCAATAATATCACATGTTCGAGAGAAGGAGGTGACGACGAAGCAAGTAGAAAATAGTAACAAGCAACCAGAAGAAATGATGATGGATTTTCACGTTCAATACTTGATAATTTTCTTTTTCAAATTAGGTAACTAATAAAGTAAATATTTTGAATTAAGTCCATCATTCTGTGTACCATTAGTTGATGTTCTTACCGATTCGAGCATATTATGTGAAGACTTCAATTCCAAGTTTTTCTAACTCCAACAACACACTCTAGATCGTGATTATTAGATATTCGTCCTTCTCAAGTCGAACGAGGTTGTGCATGTAAACACTCTAACTCTCAAGTTCAAGTTTGTCTAATACATCAAATGACAACAAATACAATTATCTTGATGTAGTAGAATGAGGTCTTCCTTTTACTTAGATGAGCCTCTTCCATTTAACTAAATTACCTTGATTAGTTTTTGCTTTCTTTAGTAATTTAAGTTTTTTTCTTATGATTAATTATATTTTAATTTTTAGCAACATGGGAATGAAAGAAAAACATTAAAAAAAAAGAAACATACAAAACGTTCAAATTATTTTATTATTTTTTAATTTTTTTGTGTTCATCAAATAAAACAATTACAATCATACTACACTTATGGGATTTGTCCTCTAAATATAATAAAATTGCATTAACGATTATTGAGATTAAATTTTTTTTGTAAAATTCAATGTTTATTAATTTAATTTTTTTCAAATACTATTATTTATGACATTAAATTTAAATATTAAATACAATAAATAGTAATATTAATTATATATCACGTTTAACGTATCATTAAATACATACATATGTTAGGATATGCTTAGTAATTTTGATAATAAATATTTTATTAATTATTAACGAATATATTTAACCTCAAATGATAATTATTAACAATAAGAGGTTAAAAGATAGAGGCATCAAACTTCTTAGTAGAAACACCTGCTTTACTTTGCTATGAACTTCCCTTTCATCATAAGTTTTAGGTTTAATAAAATATGATTTTACTACAAGAAAATCATACGTTCAATCATTTGCTACATGAATCTAATAAAAGTTATTAGTTACACTATCTTGCATTGTTTCACAATTTTAAAAATAACATGAATTATCTTTAAAAGTCTAATTGGGTATGACTAATACTAATTTTTTTCAACTTGGAATTCTTATCACCTCTTTATAATAAGTTAAACTAATTTATATTTGTTATCTTTATATTTTATTTACGCTCTGATAAGGATATTAAACTCGACCACTATATGACAAGTCAATTTCATGTAGATAGCTAATATAATATAATCAAAGTAATATTAATTAATTTAATTAATTAATACTATTTTTTAATATTTTTATTTATTTTATTTTTTTTTACACGAGAGTGTTTAACATTATTAATTTAAGTGTTTAATAACATAAATATTTCATTTATTAAGTAATATAAAAAATTTATATTCTTTATTTATAATTATTAATTTTTGTTTCATTTTAAAAATTATTTTGTTTTGCTAAAACAAATTTTATTATTTCTCAACTGTTTGACTAAGTTAATGTTTGATTTTTTTAGATTCCTAAGATTTTTTTCATCTTATCATAACTTTAACTATACATTTATTTTTTTTGTACGATTTTATTTAATGGTCTATAAAATTATTTTCATTTGATAATTTTTTTTCATATTTTTATTTGTTGTATATTTTTATCATGTAAAATACTGTTTTAATATTTTTTATATAATTATTTTATTTTCTAACTCGTATGTGAGGTTTTATCACTATAGTTGTCTAAATAAATATTATATAATATAATTATTTAATGTAATTGCTATGCTTTTTTTAATCGCTATCCAACATATGTTGAAGTATAAAAAATTAAATATTTATGTTAAATTTCAATTATTCTTAGTTTAATATTTGTTTTTTGTGTGATTTTGATCAAGTGATTTATTATAATTTTTATTAGTGTACAAAAAAAATTTCATTAATTTAAAAATTTGAATTAACATACATTTAAAATATTTTTAAATTTAGATATTCGTTTTCCTTCTATAATTTAAAAAAAAAAAATTTTATCAACTAGATAACATTAATGTTTGCAAATTTAATAAATATTTTGGTTCTCATGAAATTTTATTTGATATTATAATTTGAAAAGTATACAATTATAATTTCTTTATAAATATTTGATATTAAAGAAAATAGAATACCCTCCTTTTAATATTAAATATTTTATTATTTTATAAAAATAATTAATTAATATTGAAACGGTAAGTAAGTGAGTACGGGGACAAGTATATTCCTGTTACTTGGTGAGGATGGGAAATGAAACAAGAACTTGATACCCAGTTTGTTTGAGTACGGGAAATGATGATGATTTTTTTTTCTTTGAGGATGGGTATAAAACAGTGAAACCCATCCCCTCCGCACCCAGTTGTCATCCCTAGACATAATACATGAAAATAATAATCATAATAGCATGTATACCTTATATATGCATGAACTCTTATTGATAAATTTGACATCCCAATTTTCTTTATTTTATTGATTATTAGTTTAATTTAACAATTTTTTGTCCTAATTATTATATTAAAATATGTTATATTACATTTTAAATTAGGAATCACAATGAATGACTGTCCACCCTAATTTGACTTATTTGTCATCTTTGATCTACTCCTCATTTTGCCAACAAAAACTTGTCCATCATAAAAAATGTGGACTAATTTTTTTAATGCACTCCAAATTACATTTGACCCAATAGCATGTAGGCCGAACCACATAAAGAATTATTTATTTTGTAATTTTCTTATCTATTTATAGGATGTAAAATACTAAAGTGTGAAATTTTAATAATCTATATTTTTATTTAATTAAATTGAATAAATAATAAATTTTATAAGTCCATTTCTTAAAATAAATAGTATTCGGAGAAACGAAACCTCAAACAAAAATAAAAAAATAGAAATTGTAATGACGGTAAAAATTATATTACCTTATTAAAAATAATCTCGTTGGACTCAATGACAGATGTTTATGAAAATTAAAATTAAATAAATTTTTATTTCTTTTATAAATGTCATTTAATGTTAATGAATAGTAAAACATAAAATTAAATATAACAAAAAATAAAATTATTAATTTTTTTTTATTTTCTCTTTACTTATATCTTGAATTACTTAATTTGTGTTCACTTCCCATTCTGTCATTTGCTCTCTTTTGTTTTTTGAAGAAAAAAAAATTGAAAGCAAACTTCTTTTTTCTCTTACTTATCATATGTTTTTCATTCTTAAAAAAATGTAACTCTTTGATGTCCTACTTGATATTGAAATATTATTTTTATAGTATAATATTTTGTTTATAGTATCTTTTTATGAACACACGAGAAAAATTAATTGTTATGCTCTTTGTCATGATCTAATTTTAATTATGATAGTTTATTTTTTAATTCTTGACGATGATTGGTTATAAAGCTTTTGACATTGACAATGCTTAGAAGCTTTTGACATCGTAGATATATACACTGTTGTGAAAAAAATTTATCCTTTGGACTTTAGTGAACAAGAAAAGATTAGTTTAAAATTTCAACTTCGGTATCTTATTATTGATATTTCTAATCATGCATAATTGAATAATTTATCAATGATGCTTGAATTATATAAATCTTTGGCAAGAAGAGGGAAGTCAAGAACATTTACTTGATTGGTTATTTAATTTGTCTTAGTTTAACTTGTTTTTATCAGTTGGGAATTAAAGTGTCAGTTTAAGTCTCACATTGAGTAAAAATGAGAGAGTTGAGCATCATATAAGGATGAAGACAAAAGATTGTCACACTTAAAAGAAACTCACACAACATGTTATGTTTTGTTATTAGATTTTAAGGATTTAAGTTTATATATATCAATCCATCTTATCCATCGTTGACACTTGTCCCACACTTTTTATTGCCGACCTGCTGATGACCTATTGACCTATTCTGAATAGTCATTTCTACTAAATTATGTTTTTATTCTTTTTTAATTACAATAAAATTCTTGTATTTAGTTGTTAATACATTAATTATCAGATTGTATTATATAAGTTTAATAAATAAGTACTGCAAATTTTAAATTTTAGAATCCAAACCTCCACTACATTTGGCCGACAAATTTATCCCCAACTCACCCAAACAATCCTGTTTGCATTTCCACCACCACTAATGATAAGAAGGATTTTTGAGTTCTATCAACATTTTTTGTAAGTACTGCAAATTTTAAATTTTAGAACCCAACCCTCCACTACATTTGGCAGACAAATTTGTCCCCTACTCACCCAAACAATCCTGTTTCCATTTTCCACCACTAATCGATAAGAAGGATTTTTTAGTTCTATCAACATTTTTGTGACTTCCTTTGGAAAGTGAAGAGAAGTATAATATAGTAAACTTGATAGGACTACTTCCACTTCACATCACAAACTTAATTTCCTAGATTGCGAGTCTTTTTCATAGGTTTCCATTGCCTACTACTTTAACATCAAATTCACACTCGCAGTTTCGCAGAAAATGAATGGTGTAGAAAATTAGAGGACGTGATTATCATATTATCTCATCAACATTAAAATTGAACAGTTTGAAAGTTTACTTTTAAACAAGGAAAAAAAAAATCAAAGCTTATTAGGGTAATTTCCTTTTACTGCTATAACTTATATATATTTACATGGTTAAATGGATTTTCGGTACTTCTAAAGTTATCCTATTGAAATTGACACCTCCAGAGAATATTCCGTGTTTCTTTATCTCTGATATTTAATAAACATATTCATTTTATTCTCACAGTAATTTTGACAATATATACTATATAACATGGATGTTGGTATGTGACATTATTAGGATTAACATATTATTAAAACCATTAGTTTATATCTGTCATAATCTTTGTTTTGAAGAAAGAAAATATCATTAGTTATTTTATACTGATAACTAGTAACGTAAATTGCACGACACTATTTAGAAGGGTTAAATTTTGTAGCCTATACGTATAATCCTTTCTATAAATAACCAAATATTACTCAACCCACAATTTAAGATAATGATTTAATTGAGAATCAACTTATTAAAACTCTGACATGTGCAATGACATAAGTAGTTTTCAATTATTGAAATTAAGTATGTCTATAAAAGGAGCTCCAAGGTTCCTCATCTAAACACATTTTGACGAATTACATTGTGGCAAAAAGAAAATGTCTTCATCAAACATCCCTTATGTGGTGCTCCAATCTTCTTCCACCCATCAGAAAATGCCTCTGATTGGATTTGGCACTGCTTCAATATCTTCCACCATTGACACCAAAAAGGCAGTGTTAGAAGCTATCAAATCAGGTTACAGACACTTTGATACTGCTACAATATACGGCTCTGAGCAACCTCTTGGAGAAGCCATAGCTGAAGCACTTCAACTTGGCCTCATAGCTTCCAGAGATGAACTCTTCATCACTTCCAAACTCTGGTGCACCGATAACTTTCCTCATCTTGTTCTTCCTGCCATCCACAAAACGCTCAAGTAAGTGCAGAATTTGTCGATTACATGTACATGCATTTGCATTAAACTCCATCAGAATCTTGTAGATTTCAAAGTCTATCTTAACGAAACTTGTTATTTGTTGGATATATCGTTCCATTTATCAGATCATCTAATAATATATAATCACACATTCTAGATGTCTAAACATAAATTGGTGTGTTGGAGATCTCATTAACTTGTAAGACAAGACAATTTTATATTATATAAGTAGATACAAACCTTACTTTAAGTTTGTTAAAGCATACATGAAATCTAAGAGACAACCCAAGGCCTACATTCAGCAATACTTAACAAAAAAGTAATTTTTCTGACAAAAACTGTAAATCGTTATACAACTTTTTCTAACAAAATTATAAACCTTCATACAATTTTTTGTGCAGCTTTTCTGCAAAAGTCGTAAACCTTTGTCATGATACATAACTACCTAAGTTCCCTATGCACTCAAGAGACATATTGAATATTGAATTATGGTGACAACTCCAAAAACAATTTATTTTTATAATGTTTTCTACCACTATCTTCTTCATATTATTGATGTGGAATTTTAGTGAATACTCACTTAAAAATCAATACTTAATTATAAGCTGATTTTATAAAATTGAGTTAGTTTCACCAATTTATGGAAAATTACTTTTTTATCTTACTTTTTTTAAAGATTACTTCTTATAATTTTGAAATTAAAAAAAAATATTATGAGAGGATTTGAAAAATGTATTATTTACATAATCTCTATCACATACTGAAGCAACTTTGTTGTGCGGAGCCCAAAACTAATGCAGGTGTCTGAAGTTGGAATATCTGGATCTTTATTTGATTCACTGGCCCATTTCTGTGAATCCTGGAACTTCGGAATTTCCTTTTCCTGAAGAGACCCTAACATCATTTGACTTAAAAGGCGTGTGGCAAGCAATGGAGGAGTGTCAAAAGCAAGGCCTTACAAAATTCATCGGAGTTAGCAATTTCAGTTGTCATAAACTTGAAAACCTGCTCTCTTTTGCTACTATTCCTCCTTCTGTCAATCAAGTAAGCGCATAAATTTATAATCATGTTTTCACAATCATACCTTGATTATAAATATATAAATTTATATGGAATTTAAAATTTAAATAAACTAATTTTTATTTACCATTTTCTGTCTTTTAATCTTTTAATTTATATAAAAATGAATTGAATTTTGGGTTTAATATGATGAAACAGATTGAATTGAATCCTACTTGGCAACAAAAGAAGTTGAGAGAATTCTGCGAAAAGAAGGGTATAGTTGTAACTGCGTATAGTCCTTTGGGATCAGGAAGCTTTTGGGGTTCCAATGGAGTCATGGGCAATGAATTGCTCAATCAAATTGGAGAAGCTCATGGCAAATCTGTTGCTCAGGTAACAACTTTTACTTCAAATTCCTTTCTCAACCTCTCAGATGTCAAATTTCAATGGCGAAACATACAAGTATATAGTTCATATTTTGATGTGTTGGAAAAATCCATCAGAAAATCACTTTATTAATAAAATAAATACAAGAAAATATATAGACAATTCTTCCATGTTCTCTAACCCCAAGTACATCTACATCCTCCAAAATAATAATTTAACTAAAACCTCACAAAACTCTTATTGAAAGATATAAAAAATAAGAATAAAAATAGTCAAATACAAGTTTGAAGTGTCCTAAGAATTTCCATGCCATCTACAACAATCTCTCCCTCAGCTATTGTCTAACTAGGAATCTCACTCTTGGATTGTGACTTAGCCCACTTGGTCTCCGTCACGGGACAATTGTGCAATCCCCAACAATGTCTCCCTTAACAATTGTCTACCAGGAGTCGAACTCGTGACCTTGGCTCTCATATTCATAAATAACTTATGTAAAATAAAATGTCTTTTTTGTAGTATCGAGACTAAAACCTATCAATGATAATTATTGTAGAGGTGTAACACATTACCCTTTAAGGATTTACTTAGTGAGTATGGTGATAAAATCTTTTAGTGACACTAATGAAATAAAATACATAGATAACGTTGTAACTTTGTTAACATGATAAAGATCATAGTATATCTTTTACACCTATGTGAACAATAACATGTTTTGGCTAGAACTAATTTAAGTCTCTTCTAAAACTTTAACTAGAACATTCAATATATCTTACCTCGATCTTGTATAATTTTTAGTATATTTATAAGAAATTTATATATTAGTCGGATATCCTCATCTTGTCTCTTATTGTTTATGTTTCAATCATAATATTATTATTTTTCAATAAAGCACTCTAATTGATTTTCTTTTTCAGATATCATTTTATCTCGCTTATATTAAAGTCATCATAAATATATTTCTTTTATAAATAACAATTGAATATTATGTATAATATCTCATTCCTTAATACATATTACAATCAGTTCCTTATATAATTCGATAATATACTAAACAATACAAAATTCTTCTATCTTAAACTTTGTTTATTAATGTGGTTAATATATAGAGTACGTACAAATTATATAAAGTTGTTGGGAAAAATTCTTTGAGAATTACTTTATTAATAGAAAAATAAAATAAACACAAAAGAAAAATACATAAACAACTCTTCCATATCTTTGATATTTTTCAAAGTAATAATTTAATTCAAACCTCACAACACTCTTATTATAAGAGTATAAGAAATAAGAAGAATCAAATACAAATTTCGAGACAACACTTTATTATAAGAGTATAAGAAATAAGAAGAGTCAAATACAAATTTTGGGACAAAGAACATAATAAAGTTAGATCCCATTATATAATCACTAACACTCACCCCTAGTTATCCTAGGCGATGTGAGACTTTTCAAAGCATGTTATTTTCATCGACCCAACATGATGAAACATAAAAACAAAATAATATGATGTAGTTAAGCATTTTGCTTTCAATATTTATCCTTGTAGGGAAGAGATTATATAAATGTCATAGAAATCTAACTTGTATAAGAGATTCACACTACTTTCAATAAAAATCTTAAAACAATGATTTTTTGATATGGTATATTCAACTTTATTTCTTTATACAATTTAAACCCAAAAGAACAAAAATATATCACATTGACAAGTTTGTATATATTTGTGTTTGTGCCAACCCTAACCTAGTTCTTTGTGATGTATTAGGTATCTCTTAGATGGTTGTATGAACTAGGGGTAACTATTGTGGTTAAGAGCTACAGCAAGGAGAGAATGAAGCAAAATTTGGAAATATTTGATTGGTCATTGACAAAAGATGACTATGAAAAAATTGATGAAATCAAGCAGAGTAAGATATTCAAGATGGGTCCAGAAGAAATTTGGGATGAAGAAAATTATCGCAATGATATGAATGTTGATCAAGACACATGATTTACTTTGCTATGAACTTTCCTTTCATCTTAAGTTTTAGGTTTAATAAAATATGATTTTCATATATTCCAAGAAAATTATTAGTTTTACAATTTATAAATGACAAGAAGTAGCTTTAAAAGTTTAATTGGGTGAGACTAATATTAACTTTTTTAATTTCTCATTACCTCTTTATAATAAATAAACTAATTTATGTTTGTTATCTTTATATTTTATTTACGCTAATTTAAATGTAGATATCTAATGTGAATATTACAATATAATTAATATTAATTAGTTAGGAATTATAGAAATTTTAGTCATCCTTTACATGCATTCATATTAATATATTTAAATTATAATTTTTTAATATCAATTATACATTATTTAAATAATTTAGTATATCTTATATATAACAACAATAAAATAACGATAGTTTTTTTTTTTTCGCAATGCAACATGAATATACCATAATGATCACCATTTTTTTTTCTTACACTCATAGGTATACATATCAAATGGGTATTATTGAAATTATATGGAATATGATCATAATTAAAATTATTTTTAACTAGTTCAAACTTTATTTTTAATAGAATAAATTCAAAACGTTGTACAAACATAACACAAAAAAAGAATATAGAAATACTAGTATACGAAAGCATGAGCTATAAAATAAAAATAGTATACGAAAGCATGTGCTATAAAATAAAAATAAATACTAAAGTACTCTTAGGAACAATTGTTAAACTCATCCAAAATTTACTTTACAAACTTAAATAATATTTTTCAAAAAGTAACTTTAATTTTCACTCAGAAAGTTTGACAAATATAACTTTAGAATTGAAAGAGTAAATTTGCTATAAAGTTTATAATTTTCAAGAATCAAAATTGAACTCCATTTTGAATAGAAGTTTGGGGTAACACTCACTAGGAATCGAGGTGTCCGTTGAGAAACTTTAAGAGGTTATTTTTGAACTCGATCAGGAGCTACAACGAAAAATATGAAGTTAGATTGCATGTTTCATTCAATTCATGAAGGCGCTGCCTCACAAGGCCATAAACATGCCTGATGAGTTTGGATGTCAGCGAGATCACATCACGAGGTGATAGACGAACCATATTTCACTACGTCACTTTACACAACGATATAAAAAATTATGATCAAAATTATAAAAATCATGATTTAAAGATTAGACCACAGTTTTTTAAGCGTGATATAAGTGAGTGTAGTTATAGGTAATAGATAACGATTTTTAGTACGATAATATTTTTAAAATCATTGTTTAAAACCCTCATAATAGACAACAATTTTTCAAGTTGATTTTAGATCTAACCAATATTTTTAGACCACATTTTTACTGGTTTTGTGTAGATAGTTTAAAGCAACAGTTCTATAATCATGGGTTTTCATGATATTTATACAACATTTATAAAAATATTGTTTATTATATGTTTAGACCACATTTATTTAGCCGTTGTCTAATTTAGTATGATCTAAACTACAAAATGTTGTAGTGTTTAGCTTGTTTTACACTTTTAAGCATCAGCACAAAGTTAAAGTTGAAAACTAGAGAAATTGGATTAAAATCATTCAATTCTAGGCAAATTGTGATTGATGCAGCTGAGTCGCAGAATTGAGGCTCAAGCCATAAAGCAAACCCATTGTAAAGAGAAACCTCAAACACTAAACTTGAGGCTAAGCCATGAAGGCTCATTTCCAAAGAAGTTATATCAGAAGCTTAAGCATGAGAGCATGAGGCTTAGGCCATAAAAGAAAACTCTCATGAGGAGGAAATCTCAAGCAGCCACCTTTAGAAGGATATAGAATGTAACTTTTATAGCTCGATCCCAAAATGTGGGGCTTAAGCCTTGACAAAGGCAATATGGAAGGATCTGAAATAAAACCTTTGTGGCTCGAGCGCCAAAACTAGAGTTGATTACAAACAAATGTCCTTCTTATGTACCACAAATTTGATTATAAGTTACACAAATCAACCATTATTATATGCACTAGGTGGTTAGTTTGAAGAGAAAAATAGGTCAAACCAGATAGACAAATGAGTGGGGCATAATAAACAAATAAGTGGGGAGATGCGTATTACTTTTCGTACAATTTTTAAAATTTTATTAATCAATCTTTTTTTTATGCTCCAAAGGGATGTCATTCTTATGTACTACAAATTTGATTACAAATTACAAAAATAACTCTTATTGTTTGCACTAGGTGGCTGGCTTGAAGAAAAATATAGGCCAAACCAGAAAGACAAATAAGTGTGGCTAATAAACAAATAGGTGGGAAGATGCGTATTACTTTTCGTATAATTTTTTAAATTTTATTAATCGATCTCTTTTTATTCTCCATAGGGATGTCATTCTGATGTACCACAAATTTGATTACAAGTCACAAAATTCAACCCTTATTGCATGCACTAGGTGGCTGGCTTGAAGAAAAAAATAGGTCAAACCAGATAGGCAAATGAGTGGGGCACATTGAACAAATATATGGAAAGTAGTTTGTTACTTTGCATACAATTTTTTAAATTTTACTAATCAATCTTTTTTTTATCATCTGAAGAGATGTACTTCTTATGTACCACAAATTTGATTACAAGTCACAAAAATCAACCTTTAAGTTTTGTACTAGGTGGCTGGCTATAAGAGAAAAATAGGTAAAACAAATTAGGCAAATAAGTGGGACACATTGAAAAAATTATGTGGATAGGATAGCTGCTAACGCACGACACCTTTCGAACCTTTTCTCATTAGATCGGATAACCTGCACTAATAGGTCAAGCCACATTTCATATAAAAATTCAGGTTCTTAAGAATGTCGTATGAGTCATTCATCCAGTCCCAAGGGGTCTTCCCGACTCAAGCTACTGGGAAATAGGACCACAAGTCCTACTCACTAAGTGTAAACGACTCTCTTCGACTTTTTGTCCCTTTCAATAGGAAGGGTCACAACCTAAGTCAGGTCGGGCCTTGCTCAATAATCAATATCAAAACAACCATAAGTGATTGGCTCACGACTACGTAGAATGAGATTCTCGCTTCCTCTGGCTATTCATCTAAATCATATAACAAGAAGTTGGGGTAGCCGGCGTACAACTTTTTAAATTTTACTAATCAATATGTTTTTATATCATTCAAAGGGATGTACTCCTTATATACCATAAATTTGATTGCAAGTCACAAAAATAAGTGGAGCATAATAAATAAACCAAATCACATAGAAAAATAAGTGGGGCATAATAAACAGATAAATGAGAAGATGCGTATTATTTTTCGTACAATTTTTTAAATTTTACTAATCCATTTTTTTTTTATCATCCAAATATATGTACTTCTTATGTATTACAAATTTAATTACAGGTCACAAAAATAAACCTTTTAAGGTTTGTACTAGGTGCTACATTCTAACCTAATGCGTGCAATCCACTTAAAAGAAAAAGTATTGGCTTTGCTTACTCAACAGAAAACAATGGTGGTTGAGTGGAACCAGGGGCTTCCATGGTGGTTTGGAATCTAATCTGTATTGCAGTTCATACCGAAGGGTGGTAAATGGCCACTGGGTCACGCTACTACGTGAGGCCACCGAAGGATCGATGTTATGAATAACTTTATCGAGTATTTCTGAAAAATGAGAATGAAATATATATATATATATATATATATATATATATATATTAGTTAATGAATTTTATATATTTTCTTCTGTTTCTAACACCAGATAGTGAAAAGTATGTCATGTTTTAGTTCATATTTTAGCATCATGCCATATGTAATAGCAAAGTCACATAACAGCGTCAATGACACCACTATCTTATATTTAATTTCATTTCAACATTCGTTATTTTTATTTAATGTAGTCATTTTTTTTTAATTGAAAAATTTTATCCCTTTTTAAAATGAGAATAAATTTAATTTTTATAAAAATATTATCTGATTTTATTTTAGATTATTTAACTAATTTTTAACCTAAAAATCATATAAAGTATTAAATAGTTTGTGACTTTTAACCTCTTCAAATTTTAAATTAATGGTGTTGGTCTCTGCTTTTAATATTTTTATTTTAATTTTAAATCAACTCTAATCCATAATTAGAAATATTTTAATAAGAATTATACAATACTTATATACAAATTAAATTTGGTCTTAATTTGAAAAAAGACAAAATTTCTCCATTAAAGATTGAGACTGAATTGAACCAAAATAAAAAATATAGGTTAATTATTTATTATATAAGTTTAATAAATAAATACTACAAATTTTAAATTTTAGAACCCAACCCTACCACTACATTTGGCTGGCAAATTTGTTCCCAACTCACCCTAACATCCTGTTTGCATTGCCACCACTAACCGATAAGAAGGATTTTTTAGTTCTATCAACACTTTTGTGTCTTCCTTTGGAAAGCGACAAGAAATATAATAGTAAATTTGATAGGACTACTTCCACTCCATCACAAAATTACTTTCCAAGATGCGATTCTTTTTCATAAGTTTCCATTACCTAATACTTTAACATGAAATTGACACTCGCAGAAAATTAATGAGTTTTTCCATAGATATATATGGTGTAGAAAACTAGACGCTGTGCTTATCATATTATCTCATCAACATTAAAAAGAAAATTCAAAGCTTATTGGGTTAATTTCATTTTACTGCTATAAATTCTATTTACATGCGATTAAATGAATTTTTAGTACTTCTAAAGTTATCCTATTGAAATTGACACCTCCAAAATATTCCGTGTTTTTTTTTATCTCTAATTCTAATCAATATATTCATTTTATTGTCACAATAATCTTAATAATATACACTTATATGTGACATATTTATCATTTCTTGCTACATATCTGTCATAATCTTTGTTCTGAAGAAAGAAAACCACTTTGAAATGCTTTTAAAGTCATTGCTGACTATAATAAAATATCTTTAGCCATTTTATATTGATAACTACGTAACGTAAATTACACGACACTATTTGGAAGGGTTAAATTTTGTAGCCTATACGTATAATCCTTATATACATAATCTTATACCCCCTTTCTATACCAACATGTAAAATAACCAAATATTACTCATCCCACAATTTAAGAAAAATGATAAGTTAACTCTCAAGTTTTGACAACTTATTTTACTCCCGGAGTTGTCATCCTACGTGGCTATTATAAATTAATATAAATTAATTTTTGATTTAAATATTTTATGTCGACGTTGGCAAGATGAAAAGGGGAAAGGGTTTGAAATGTAATTTAGGTGATTTAATTGAGAATCAACTAATTTAAACTCTGACAAGTGCAATGACATAATTACTCTCCAATTATTGAAATTAAGTCCGTGACTATAAAAGGAGATGCAAGGTTCCTTGTCCTCCATAGGATATACAATTCATCTAACCACACTTTCACGAATTGCACTGTGTCACAGAAAAACATGTCTTCATCAAACATCCCTCATGTGGTGCTCCAATCTTCTTCGAACCATCAGAAAATGCCTGTGATTGGATTTGGCACTGCTTCAACATCTACCACCATTGACACCAAAGAGGCAGTGTTAGAAGCTATCAAACTAGGTTACAGACACTTCGATACTGCTTCAATATATGGCTCTGAACAACCCCTCGGAGAAGCCATAGCTGAAGCACTTCAACTTGGCCTCATAGTCTCCAGAGATGAACTCTTCATCACTTCCAAACTCTGGTGCGCTGATAATTTTCCTCATCTTGTTCTTCCTGCTATCCACAAAACTCTTCAGTAAGTGCAAAATTCGTCAATTCATAAATTACCTTTGGTTAGAATAGTAATATATTATACAAACTAATGCAGGTCTCTGAAGTTGGAATATGTGGATCTTTATTTGATTCACTGGCCTATTTCTGTGAATCCTGGAACTTGGGAAATTCTTTATCCTGAAGAAGCCCTGACATCATTTGACTTAAAGGGTGTGTGGAAAGCAATGGAGGAATGTCAAAAGCAAGGCCTTACAAAATTCATTGGAGTCAGCAATTTCAGTTGTCATAAACTCGAAAACCTGCTCTCTTTTGCTACTATTCCTCCTTCTGTCAATCAAGTAAGCTATAAGTTCTATCAGAGATACGTTTCTAGTTTTCAAAATGATAACCCCTTTTGGTTACTTTCATCAAACAGGTTGAGATGAATCTTACTTGGCAACAAAAAAAGCTGCGAGAATATTGTCAAGCCAAAGGAATAATCATAACTGCATACTCTCCTCTAGGGGCACCAGGGGCCTTGTGGGGTTCCAATTATGTTGTGGATAATGAATTGCTCAAGGAAATTGCAGAAGCTCATGGCAAATCTTTTGCTCAGGTAAAGATTTCATACTTCAGCTTCATTTTTCTGCAAAGTGAAACGTAGATATTAGTACTATGCTTATCGTGAACAAATGTTTAACGTGGTCCTCTATGATGATAGGTATCTCTTAGATGGTTGTATGAGGTAGGAGTCACTGTTGCAGTTAAGAGCTATAATAAGGAAAGAATGAAGCAAAATATTGAAATATTTGATTGGGCGCTGTCAAAAGATGACTATGAAAAGATTGCACAGATCGAACAGCATCAACTGTGCAAGAATGGACCAACAAAATTCATTGCTGACCTTTTTGATGGAGAAAATTAATGTGATACTATATATGAATGTTACTAATTTACAATACTTAAGTCTCTTTCGCTGCAAAAGTTTACTCTGGATATCATAAATTTTAGGTTTGATTACATTTCGATAAAGAGAAGGCCTGATAAAAGATGAAGTTTATGGTAACGAATCTTTCTGTACGAGTACCTCTTTGAGTAAAAGTGGTAATCAATGAGAATCATTTTCTTCCTTCAGTCTTGTTCTTTGTTCATAGCTCTTAGTTCGAAATATTGTATCAAAGATTTCACCCGGCCAGTTCTATTGTTCAAATTCTTACTATGTAACTTAGAGGTATAAACATTGGTGATGTTTAAAATTATAAATTTAACCAGTAAAAAAACATCTCAAGCAAAGCTTTTGCTACAACCCTAAATAATTTAAATAATAGTTATATTTATATGGGTTAAATATGTTTTTGTATCTTAGGCGAAAATTGTAATTAGTCTTTTTTAAAATTTTTATCAAATTTAGTCCCTAAATTTTTAAAAATATATGAATTTAATCTTTTGATCTAAATTTTGGTAAGTTTAATTGATGTTTCAAACACGTGGTATGATAATATTAGAGTTATTTACATCATTTGACACCTTTCTACTTTAATATTAACTCGAAAAATGTGTTTCAAACGTTAAATAAACTTAACAATATTTGGTAGAAAAAATATCATCTTTTTATATTCTTCCTTTCATTTAGTTTTATTTTTTGTGTTGAAAATTGTAACAAAAAGTTATCATTATTTATAACATTTTTATAATTAAAAATATCACAAAATATGTCATATTTTATTATGAAAAAAATTTATTTCATCAAATTTTACGAAATTCCAAATTTTTTTATTAATTAATTTTAAATAACTTTATAATCAACAATTAAATGGCATATTTTATTTAAAATTATTTTAGAAAATTTTATTAGTAGTAACAATAGTTATATCATATTATAAAAATTGATAGTCTGATTTAATAATATAGTTAGTTTAAAATAGATAATGTAATAACTAATTAATATATATATATATATATATATATATATATATTTGGAAGTGTACCAAGTGATATTAAGTTTGTTTTTAATATTTTTAATTGCATAATTATATTTTTCACATATTTATTATGGTGATTGTACATTTAATTACATTTCTAAATATTATGAATTTTACTCATGTTATCTTTAATACAACAAGAATAAATAGAGGTTTAATGGTTTAGGAACTTTTCTTGTTATAAATGTACTCTAAACAAATAAACTGCCTTTTTAAATTATTACAAGTGTTGTCTAAAGATGCAACTTTGAAGAATATATCACATTCGTAAAAGTGTTACTTAAAATTGTTTAAAGACAATGGCATCTGTTAAAACCATTAAATAATCATTTCCTAAAGAGTAGGTGATAACTAAATTGTTATTGCTTTGTAGCTTTCGAGTTTTGTTTCAACACCTTAATTAGAGGTGACAATATAGACTACTGGTCTTACCTGTTAAGGTTGGGTTTGCACTTGGCTTACAAAATGTGGGTTAAATTGGTCTGTTTCACATTTTCAACATAGATCGAAAAGTCTGGTTCGTCCTGTATAAGTGTGGGTTAACCCGTTTTCTTTTTGTTTAAAAAAATTCTTATCATAAAGTTTTCAATGTTTAACAAATTGGAAAACTTTAACAACTTCACAAAATTTAGCAAAGATTTTGGAGAGTTGAATGATAAATTGATTTTTCAACATTTTAATCATATTCATATTCGTACTTTGATGTACACGATGTATTCTCCAAATTTTAGCACATTCAAAAATACATAATATTTATTTTTTTTAGTCATACAAGAATTTGGAACATTCATACAGAAGTTTAGAAGGAAAATAACCGATCTACACAAATATAAATTTATTTTTTTTATACAAACCAACAAGCTTAATATCATAACTCGCCTCTATTTTTTTGACGGACAATGTGTTCAATTCTTTTACATAATTTTTCACACCATAAAGAAAATCACATTATTCATCCACGATTTTTCTTGTGATTGACTTTTGCAATGACGTCGTTGAAGGCACCTGAATCTTTTCTCAATCTTCTTTACGGTTCTAAGATAAAGAGGTGGTTGAAATTTTTTCTTGTCATGTAGCGTGATTGGGGATTTATTTATATCGACTATTAAAGGAAAAGAAAAGTTATAAATTATACAATTATAACTTTGTAAAATAAAAAAAATTAATAAAACAAATAAATTTATAAATTTAATAAAATTATAAAATCATCATAAAATAATAAAATCATAAATTAGTAAAATTATAACAAAAAAATATAAAATAACATATAACAACAATAAATAATAAATATTCTCAATTAAAATATAAAAATTTAAAATATTTAATAGACCTTCATAACTATTTTTGTAAGAACTAATTGAAAATAACAAAATTTATGAAGAGCATAAAACTTAATCTCAATAAAATATAAAAATAACTAATAGGGGAAGGGAGGTGTATATGGAAAATAAAAAATTACATGAAGCAACTGCCTTCTCAATTCTTTATTAAGTTCCCGATGTCAATAATGGGTTTATTTTAGCCCAATTAGTGGGCTTCGAGCAACAAAATCACAGAACCCGGTCCAATTTGTGTTTTAGTTGCTTCAAGAACCAGGGTTTGGCTCAGAAGCTGTGGAACCTGGTTTTACTGCGCAGCGTGGTCGACAATCGGCAGAGAAAATGGTGAGAAAGAATCTCAGTCTTTTCTGTTTATGCTAATTGCAACAATCTTTCATGCTGACATGTGCCGGAATTTTTTGTAGCCTTCCCACAAAACTTTCAGGATCAAGAAGAAGCTAGCGAAGAAGATGAGGCAGAACAGACCCATCCCTTACTGGATCCGCATGAGGACCGATAACACCATCAGGTTTCAACAACCTCAATCATTAACTTGTTCTAGAAGTTTTGTGACTTTCTCTCACCAAGTTTTTGTGATTGTGTCTGGCCAGGTACAATGCTAAGCGCAGGCACTGGCGCCGCACTAAACTTGGATTTTAAGGTCGATGTAAACCTGCGACTCGAGATTCCTAGTTTTGTTTTCTAGAATGTTGCGGGGATGTGGGAATGATGTAGCTTTGGTCATGTGGTCACACAGAGGGGTCATTGTAGAGTGTTTCCACAACCCTAGTTTTTGTGTTCTTTTTGGTATTTCTTGCTGTTAATGTGAAACTTTAGTTTTCTGTTTTTTGCTTTCGATGTTTTCTGCTGTATCTTTTTCTTTCATATTTCGAAATTTAATTTTCTGGAATTCTTGAATGGTGATGGATGGAATTTATACTTTGGAGATGTATGCTCTGTGTGGGTAAAACCTTTGGATAGATATTTCCAGTTAAACAAAGAAAGAAAGATATGCAGTAGTTTATTTAAACAGTTAGACATGTTTCGGGTAATGTTTTACATTTTTTTTTTCATCTAAAGTTGTTGAAGATTCTTATTGTATGCTCTCCATATTCGGTTGTCATGAGAATGGAAAGATTCATTTCCATTGGAAAAAAATTGACTTGAATTTTGGCCCAAGGTATGGATTTGAGAGTTGAAAAGAATGAAAATAAAGAGGAAGATAGTGAAAATTATTAGTAAGATCCTTCAAGTTCTTTAATAAGAATATTGATCATGTTCTGCTTAAAGAAAACTATTAAAAAATGTTAATTGATTAGTGTATCTCTTTTGGTCGTGAAGATACAGAAATATGTAGGATCGAAGTTTGAGTATTTTACTCAATTATTTTTTTTAATGGACTAAAATAACGTCCTAAAAGAATTATTCAAAGTTTTAATAGATTAAAATTTTATAAAGGAAGAATTTAAAGGACGAACGAAACATTAAATAGTTTTTTAATTGATTAAAAGCTCTATTTAAATGATTAAAATATGAAGATCAAAGCATAAACTTGATATTAAGTGATTTTAATAGATTAATATATGAAGATCATAATTACTTAAAGTTATTTTTTTATTTATTAATTTGATACTTTAATTAATTAAAATGTTTCTTGGAGTCCTACCAATCTAACTAAGAATATTTTACTTGATTAAAAACACATTTTAGTGAATTAGAATGATCTTTACTATCAAGAAAAAAAAATTGTTATTCGAGAAAGCTTACTAAAATCATTACTACATCAAATTAAGGTATATAAAATTTACGATCATCATTTTATCCATTCTAAATTAAATAAAAACACTTTACACCTTCAAGATTCAAAGTAATTCTTCAAGTGTCTTCAATAGATCTTTAAATGTATTTGATCAAGCATATAAATAGTTGAATTCATCAAACAATGTGTTTATGGACTCAACCAAAAATACTAATCTTTTCTACTCGTTTTTATTCTTTCCTCAAAAAGGAATATACTTGTAACTTCATAAAGTACATGTAAATTTCCATAAACTCATGGATTTTTGAAAACACTTTAAAACATTAAATAAATAAACTTCCACCTTGAAGAAACATTTAAAGAAACATTTAGACACAACTAACTTCATGCATCAATGTCTCCATTTGTTTGTTGAAAGCATCGTTTAGATTTTTAGTCATTCTACTCTCAAAACTTATAGCATATTTAGTATTCTTCTTAATTCGATCTAAAGCATCACTAAGCATATCAATCCTTCTTAGAGAGTCAAATTTAAATTGTGTTCACAACAATAAACATTAAAAGGCTCACCATCACAAGTCAACAAATTTTACAAAATAAACTTACCTTTCAAAACCTTTTGCAACAATGCTAGAAGCATTATTCAAAGGGATATAACTTTCTTTTTTCTCAACTCCCAATCACACAAAATGCATTTATCTTCTTAGACTTAAATCCGGCATGAGGTATGAAAAAAAGTTAATAATCTTAATAGTTAACTTCTATTTGAATTAGTGTAATGTGTTGTGAAACTTATATAATTCTAGATAGTGTAAGATGTCCATAAATAATAAATTATTCAAATATTACTAGTAATGATATTCAACTCTTCTTTGACCTTATTCTTTTTTATCATAAATATTCTCAATATGTTACTCATAATAATATTCCTATAAATTAAAGTCATATTGAAATTTAAATAATTTATTCAAATCTTGATACACAACAAATTTGAATCGTAAATCATATAGGATAATTAAATTAGCAAACAACTAATATAACACCATTTAATAATAAGTAAGAATTTGTAAAAAATGTATTTAAAAGAATGTTGTTATTATTATTTGATATTTATAACATTAATTTTATCTGAATTAGCATGTATATCCTTTTATATAAAATTATAATACGATTCCTAATTTTCATTAAGTTGTTTGCATTGAATTTTACATTTTATTCCAAAATGAACACATGAGAGAGCATACAGTAATTATTTGTATGATTGAGTTTCAGTAGTTGGGAGAAAGCTCATTCTAACATCTTTCAGGAAGCAAACATGACTTTCTAAGAGTTTATGGTTACATTAGCTCAAGTAAAACTTGATGTAACCAGAGACTATGGCTTTAGAGAGTCGTAATACTTTTTCTATAAAATTATATATATATATATATATATATATATATATATATATATATATATATATATATTTTCGTGATTCCAACAAAATTTGTGATCTTTACAACAAATAAGGCAATAGTGATTGGGGAATAAAAAATGAATGAATATGCATGAAACAAAGATTTTAGTTAACGGTGAGATGAAAGCCATGTCCGAATTACACGTATTAGAAAAATGTGGCGTTTCTTCCAAAATTTTGGGTGAATATGAGATGGTTAGTGATGTCGAAATTTTGAAGAGCCTAAGAATATCGAGAATACTGGTGAGCCACAAGAAGCAAGGAACTGATGAGAAACAAAGTCGGAGTAACACGTGCATGCAAATGGTGAAGGATTGTAGCATTACACGGAGAATCACAAGTACCTGTGTGTTGTGTCTGGGACATTACAGTATAAAAGGAAAGGGAAACCATGGCAACGGTTGCTGTCTCACCTTGGGGTAGCTTACATATATATTTAAAGCATCTCTCTTTTGTTCTGTCTGGCTTCTTCGTTCACAGTTTCTTTCTACCTGCCTATGGCTAGCTAGATAGGGGACTGAGAGCGGCTAAAGAAGACAGATAAAAAATTAAAAAAAAAAATTAAATAAGAAAGAAAGAAGCCAATTTTGTTTAAAAGGCTTTCTTTCTTTCATCATGGCCTCTGATATCTCGTTTGAGGATCTCAAGAAGAATGTTGATCTTGTGAGTATAATAATAACTCACTACCATGATAACAGACACATCACACTTTGTTTTGTTTGTATTAATTGCTCTTCCTTTTCCTTGTCACTGTAGGAAAAGATTCCGGTTGAAGAGGTCTTTGTGCAGCTGAAATGTACCAGACAGGGTCTAACATCTGCAGAAGGAGAGAAGAGGCTCCAGATTTTTGGCTACAATAAATTAGAAGAGAAAAAGGAGTGCAAGGTCCTAAAGTTTTTGGGTTTCATGTGGAATCCTCTATCATGGGTTATGGAGTGTGCAGCTATCATGGCCATTGTGTTGGCCAATGGAGGGGTAATAACAATTCTCTGGAGTTTATTCTCTTCTGTAGTCAATTTTGGAAAATGAAAACTATGCATTCATGTGTCTGTGCTTTGTATTCTCCAACAAAAACTGTTAAATGTGACAGGGCAAGCCACCGGATTGGCAAGATTTCACTGGTATTGTAGTTTTACTTATCGTGAACTCAACCATCAGTTTCATCGAGGAAAACAATGCAGGCAATGCTGCAGCTGCTTTGATGGCTGGTCTTGCACCCAAAACCAAGGTAACAGCACATTTGTTTGTAAGGTTGAATTAGATTCAGAAGCAAGCATTCATCATTGTTGTGTAGGTGTTGAGGAATGGAAAATGGGGAGAAGAAGATGCATCAATTTTGGTACCTGGAGATGTGATTAGCATCAAGTTGGGAGATATTGTCCCTGCTGATGCCCGTCTCTTGGAGGGAGATCCTCTCAAAATTGACCAAGCTGCTCTCACTGGTGAATCCTTGCCAGTCACAAGGAACCCTGGTGATGGAGTCTTCTCTGGTTCCACCTGCAAACAAGGTGAAATTGAAGCTGTTGTCATTGCCACCGGTATCAACACCTTCTTTGGCAAGGCTGCTCATCTTGTAGACAGCACCAACAATGTCGGTCACTTTCAACAGGTATCATATCATATCTTTAAGCTTAAGATCTAAAGAACGAGTTCATCTTTGAGCATGATCCAAATTTGGACTAATATTTAGGATTTGATGTAATTGCTTGAATTAGGTGTTGACATCTATTGGTAACTTTTGTATCTGCTCAATTGCTGTGGGCATGGTGATAGAGATCATTGTGATGTACCCCATCCAGCATAGGTCTTATAGAGATGGAATTGATAACTTATTGGTGCTTCTCATTGGTGGTATCCCAATTGCCATGCCTACTGTCTTGTCAGTGACCATGGCAATTGGGTCTCACCGTTTGTCCGAACAAGGAGCCATCACCAAGAGAATGACAGCCATTGAAGAAATGGCAGGGATGGATGTTCTCTGCAGTGACAAAACTGGAACTCTCACCCTCAATAAGCTTACTGTGGACAAGAACTTGATTGAGGTTAGTCACTAGATAATACCAATCATTGCCAAGTTTCATACTCAAATTTTCTGAGATGCATGCTTTTCTTTTCTTATTCCTGCGCTCAATGGTTGAAGACCAGAGGTATCTTGTGCTTATATAACAACAATATTGCTTGCAATATAGGTGTTCCCCAAGGGCATGGACAAGGACACCCTTGTCCTACATGCAGCCAGAGCTTCCAGAACTGAAAACCAGGATGCCATTGATTCATCGATTGTGGGAATGTTAAGTGACCCTAAGGAGGTATTATGATTCACACTCTTTTTTATGTTAACATGAAATGAAAGCAAACTAAGTGGCTTAACATTGTAATTGGGTTCTGTTTTGACATCTCAGGCAAGAGCAGGAATCACCGAGGTGCATTTCTTGCCTTTTAATCCTGTGGACAAGCGCACTGCTATTACCTTCATTGACGGCAATGGTGACTGGCACAGAAGCAGCAAAGGTGCTCCTGAGCAAGTAAGACTCTGCATATGTGAATTGCAGTACAATATTTGTTCTTAAAATTACAATGTCATCTGATTACTCATTTATGTGTATCAGATCATTGAACTTTGTGGCCTTAAAGGAGAGACCCTGAAAAGGGCACACAAGGTTATTGATGAATATGCTGATCGGGGTCTGCGTTCCTTGGGTGTTGCTCGCCAGGTGAGTGAAGGTGTAAACATGAAAAGATAAATATTATTATACAGTTTCCATCAATCTTCACAAAACAGTAACCGAATCTGATTAACCTTTTTTATGTGAGGATAGAATCTCGGTTATTAGTTCATAAAATTTGGTTTAGAGTTTAGGATTTATTCTTATAACAAATGAAGTGCACTATAATTGTTGGCAGAGTATTCCAGAGAAGACGAAGGAGAGTGCTGGAGATGCATGGGAGTTTTTGGGTCTCCTACCTCTCTTTGATCCTCCAAGGCATGATAGTGCTGAGACCATTCGTCGGGCTATTGAACTTGGAGTGAATGTTAAAATGATCACCGGAGACCAACTTGCCATTGGCAAAGAAACCGCTCGCAGACTTGGAATGGGCACCAACATGTACCCTTCATCTTCCCTCCTTGGTGGTGATTCCACGGATGGATCCCTTTCTACAATCACAGTTGATGATCTCATTGAGAAGGCTGACGGATTTGCCGGAGTCTTCCCTGGTAAGGACTTAACATTGTACCGAGCTTCTAAATTATCGTTATGCAGCAGCCATTTTTCTCAAACAGTTGGAAGGCAAATACAATCATAGATGATTATTGGTAGACTTCATAAAACAATGATTTTGCAACCAGAATTTAAAGAATTTAATCTTTGCATTGATATGTGCAGAGCACAAGTACGAGATTGTAAAGAGGTTGCAGGACAGAAAGCACATTTGTGGCATGACCGGAGATGGTGTGAACGATGCACCAGCACTGAAGAAAGCAGATATCGGCATTGCGGTGGATGATGCAACTGACGCAGCAAGGAGTGCCTCTGATATTGTTCTGACCGAACCTGGACTCAGTGTGATTGTGTGTGCTGTGTTGACAAGCAGGGCCATTTTCCAGAGGATGAAGAACTACACAATCTACGCTGTTTCCATCACAATCCGCGTTGTGTTTGGGTTCTTGCTTGTTGCTTTAATATGGAAGTTCGACTTCGCTCCCTTCATGGTTCTCATCATAGCCATCTTGAACGACGGAACCATCATGACCATATCAAAAGACAGGGTCAAACCATCTCCTTTGCCTGATTCATGGAAACTCAACGAAATCTTTGCCACCGGAATCGTTCTTGGAGCATACATGGCCATCATGACCGCAGTCTTCTTCTACCTTGTTCATGACACTCATTTCTTCACCGTAAGTAACACTTCCACTTCCATCTCCATAATTATAACCATATATCATATCAGTGTGTTTTCTGTTCTTTCAGGATGTCTTTAAAGTGAGTCCAATTGCAGAAAGTGAGGAGCAGCTTAACTCTGCTCTCTACCTTCAAGTGAGCATCATTAGTCAGGCACTCATCTTTGTGACCAGATCAAGGGGCTGGTCATATCTCGAGTGTCCTGGCGTGATGCTCATTGTTGCATTCATTTGTGCCCAACTGGTTAGTTTCTTTCTGCAAAACTTTTTTTTTGTGTGTTTGAGTTTTGAACGATGAAATGGAAGTGGTTTTAACAAGGAAAGAGTTGAACTGAATTAGGTGGCCTCTGCGATTGCTGTGTATGCACATTGGGACTTTGCGAAAATCCATGGAATTGGGTGGGAATGGGCTGGAGTAATCTGGATCTACAGTATCATCACCTACATTCCTCTTGACATCCTCAAATTTCTCATCCGCATGGGGCTAGGCAGTGCTTGCGACACCACGCTCCCAGACAAGCCTTAGCACAAGTATTGCATCATTACCTCATTCTCTATTTTTTTGTTTTTTCATTTATGACATTTTTTCGGAGAAAAACCTGTAATGCATCAGGTTCTCCACTTCAATGGTGACATGTCAACCTCATTTTTTTATCCAGAACAACATCTTAATAAACATTATTTTATATTTCGGAAAACCCAACCCATCTCTGTCTGTTCTTTTGCTTCATTCACTTCATAACTCTCTTATATCATCTATTCTTACCTTTCTTTTCTTCTTATTTTTATATTCACTTTCTATCGCATGCTACTTACCACCTTTATCTCTTTCTCTGTCTTTTTCTTTCATCTTCTTCTCCTTGCCAAAATTCATACCATATCCTCTTGTTTCCCTCTTTACCAAAATGTATAATTTTCCTGTTTAGTTTAAAGTTGATTAAAAGAAATGTCACTATTTAGTTTGAAAACTTTATATTCTTTTTTTATTTTGGTGATTTGTTAACAATATTTTTTTAAAACACTTTTATTTTTATTTTTGTAATTTTGGTTTAATAGTTTTATTTGTCTATAATTTTTTTTTAATTTTGTTTCATTATTTTAAATGTTATTGATTTAGTATAATTTTATTTTTAACAATAGCTAATGTAATCGTTCAATAAATTTATGAATGATATTTGCCATTCGTGATTCATACTATGTATTATTCTATTAAGAAATCAACTTTGATCGAAAATATATTATTCGTTATTCATATGACATGCTATAATTGTTAATATCAATTTATAAAAAAAAAGACTATACTAAGTAACTTCTAAGGAAAATAACACCAGATTAAAAATATTTAAAATAGTGAAATTAAATTAAAAAAAATCATCCTATTGTCATTCTCTAAAAACTAGTTTTTGAAAATTGTTGTATAGAGTAAACTTTCTTCTCTTTTTGCTCAACCATCAATCAATGTGTATCATAAACAAGAAGAATTACGGTATTGGCGAAAAGGGAAGCCCAATGGGCCGTGGCCCAACTAGCAATGCACGGTCTTCAAGTCCCTGGAATTGCTTACCAGTCACAAATACCTTCCGAGGCAGCAAGGTCAACTTTCATAAACTTAACTTTAATAGAATGATGCATTAACACCCAAAAGAAATACCTCTTTGAAACCCAAAATATTAATATGTTAGTTATATTTTTTATTCTTAATTTAAAACATTAATATATAGTATTATATTATTAAAATGGGTTGTCAAATTTTTTGTCTGAAAAGAGGGTCAAAGTTTGAATTTTTTTTTCCTACTGTTAGTTAACATTTGGTGGTGATGCTTCGGCTGTTGGTTACAACACAGTGTAATGTTGATTTGATGTTATAAAATTTTGCAGATTGAGAGAGCTAGACACCCCAAGGAAGAAATGGGATCGGTTGTGAAGTTGAAAGGTTTTGACATTGATAGCATCCAACAATACTACACAGCGTAAAAATAATTCTATGGATGAAAAATCAGCCGATTCATGTTTTGTTGAAAAGATAAGCAAACGTAGGCCATTAGTGAAGGTGTAATCATATAGTTTAAAGAAAAGATGAATGAATGAATATGCTTTCACTCGTCTCTAACTTACTTTCGCCTTCTTTTTCTCCCATAACGGATCTTCCTGTTAAAAAACTGATGGTAACACAATAAAATAAATCTCCTGAAGTGTGAATATTCACTGTCTTAAAAATTTATCCAGCAAATCTTCCGGAATATAACATGAACTCTTGTGAATCACATACTGATATAACAAGATTCAAATCTCTGCAAAATTTCTCCTTTAAATTGAACATTGTTAGAGCAGAACGCTACATTTTGGTTCAATGGATTTCCAAGATCTCAACTCAGATGGAATTACTTCCTCATTAAAGGAAAGCACAGCTTGTGCCATCAAATTACCTAGCCAAGCATGGTATAGCAATCCTCTTGAACCTAGCCCTCCAAATAACCAATACTTACAAGTGTGATTTCTGCCTATTATATCATTAATACAACCCAAAAGTGGAAGTGATCCAAGGGTGGTGAGTGGAGGCATTGCCCTCAGACCAGCTCTTGCTCCAGTGAAAACCCAATCCTTTATTCCCGGATAAATGGTAGATGCCTTTGGCAAAAGCTCTTGAAGTGCTTTTGAAGCTTCATCGCTCGAAACATTTGGTGATGAATTTACCGATTTCCATTCCCAAGTTGAGCCCAAATTCAGACTATGAGGCCCCTGAACGGCAATCCATGCATCTGATAAAATTGAGGGGGCCCTCTCGGGATAACCTCTGAAAGAAAATGCCAGAAAATTCTCAAATAAAAGGGATATGACATTCAAATAATCTCAAAAACATTGCAACATAGAACTTTAAAACCTTACTTCATATCATCATGCAATTCCAGTTGTGCAATTACACCCCTACATGTCCTCAAAGGAAGCCTCCCAGAAAGCTCAGGGAGCATGTTCACCTTGGCGCCAAGGCATACGATGACTGCATCATATTCCCCTAAGACATAAAAGATATTATAGCATAGTTTTGAACCATCAAAAGCTCTGCCAAAATTATGGTCATTATTATTGGATAATTTAGTTTTTATGCTATTGCCATATTTTACATTTAAATATGGCTGGTGAAAAGGAAGAGTCTCTACATTCCATTAGCTGATCTTGTAGAACAATTTCAAAAGTTTCTTGCTATTCAGTCATACGTTATGTCTCTCTTATCCTTAAAAGGTCTTTTTTGTCTTCCTCTTATTCGTCACGTATTTGTCCTTCCTAATAGATCATTGATTTCGGTGCCTCATTTTGAACCTATGACTTTTGTGTTCTTAAATTTTGTCTCACCTATATTTGTTATGAATGCGGATGACTCTCAATATCATTAGTAGGTATTGGATTTGTCTCCACATCTACTTTATCCTTTTCAGATGTTTACTATGCTCCTAATCTCACTTTGAATTGTCTTTATTGGTCAACTATGTGACTTTGGTTACACAGGTTTGTTTTCTTCCACTAATGATTATGTGCAGGATCCTTAATCCGGAAGGTTTATTGAGACAGGCCATAGACAGTGGGAGACTTTATATGTTGGACTTTATATTTATGTATGTATGTGTGTATGTATATGTGTTTATATGTATAAATTTAGATGAGTTTAGTCTTTATGCTATTGTGATATTTTTATATTTATATCTTTGTTGTGCCTTGTATCCTCAGACTCTCCACTATGACTAATATCATAGACTCTATTCCACTTCTTTTCCATGTATTTTCATCCTTTTTTTTATTGATATCAGTCGTGACTTACAAGATAAAGCTATCAAAAAATAAGCAAACAAAAGTGATTCAAAGCCACTGGTAAGAAAATCATTGAAATTATAAAAGAATCACAAGTGAAAGGACAAGGGTAAGTTTAGATGCCACAATCTCCTGGCTGAGGAATGATGGATTACCAAATTAAAAAAAAAAAAAAAAAAATTCCAATGATTACCTAAACTTTCATGACTTTTATCGTGCTATAGGCACTTGAGATTCAGCATTTACAAAGATTTAAGACAAAATTATCCTTTAAGCCTTTTTTCTTATGTACTGACTAGTTTACACATTATAGTCAAAGCTAATGAGTCCATAACTACCAATTCATATAGTTTGACTTAGTTGAAGTAAATATCTTTGGAATGTCCTGAATCCAATATCATTTAAAACGACTCATTATTTATTAAGCTACATCTTGTACAAAAATGCTAAATATAAATGTACCATTCACCTAAAGCAAAAAGGAGACAGAGGAATTGCAAAACTGTCAAGTTAACAAGCAAAGAGCAGCACACTGAATGAAACTACGACAGTCCATAAGAATAGCAAAGCACTATTACCTTCAAACTCAGAAAGCCTATCAACAGATCTTTTGTGCAAACTAAGCTGTTTCTGTGAAGAATCAAGAGTTGATGATTCTTTCACCAAAATTTCACATCCTCGGAAAAGTGCCTGATAGAATTATCAAAATGGATGAAAGTAAACTTGTAAAACGGAAAAAAAAAAAAAAAAAAAAAAACAAAAAAAAAAAATAAAAAAAAAAAAATTTTTAAAAAAAGAAAAAAAAAAAAAAAAAAAAAGAAAAAAAAGATATTAAAAAAAGAAAAAAAAAAAAAAAAAAAAAAAGCAAGACATACACATTAAATAACGAAAATTTTTGCACTAGTGATCGAAACCTGAAGATAGTGGCGAGAATTGATATTTAAAGCTTCAGGCATATAGAAAGCCGTGTTGAATGGTAAACATACACCAGGTAAAAGGCTTTGAGCCTCTACATTGTTAAGTGTTTGTACTCTGCAGCTAGGAAGACAAGTCTTGACGTTCTAATCACATAAAGGTTACATCATTCATATCTGAAACCCAGATCTAAAAACCAATATTTCTGAAATGTATTGAATCAGAGAGGTTACATCATTCAATTTGATCATGTTCTTCATATCTGTTGCCGGTCTTAAGATGCCCCTGAAGTCAGCTGATCATCAGCAGTGTAAATCAACTTAAGATTCCAATGGAGAGAGCAAAATGTATAAAAACAACACAACAGAATGAAATATTCAAAAGAAGAATACAGTACTTTGAAAGAGTTGGGGAAGTGGTGTGGTACAATATTCAGTTGCTGAAAGGAAAAAAAAAACTAAAGAACCTTTTATGAGCTACAAAAGCTTCCATATCTTCAGCAGATTCTCCAGTTCTGTAATCTTTGGAGACACTAGCTTCTTCAGCAACTCTCAAAAGCTCCATGCTCTCTTTCCAACAATTTGCACCCTCCCAGAGAAGCTTAACTACATTACCATTCATCCATCAGAAGATTCCACAGACACCACATCACAACACAGCAGAACCATGGAAAACAACAATCCACTGTATCTACACTCCACAGTAAGACAGTTCGAGAATAAAATGAGAAACCTTTTGGGGAATAAGGGTGAAGAAGACCTCCGGAAATTCCAGAAGCACCACCCCCAATGCCCACTTCATCGTATATATCAACTCTCAGATTCAACTCTTTAGGACTTTGCTGCAAATTATATTTCAACAAAAAAAAAATGAAATAAAAATCAGCCACTGACGGACAATTATGACTCCATGAGCTCCTCTCCCATAAGAATATAGGAAAGAAAAATAAAATAAGTTTCACAAAACTATTTATCTTTTAGAAAAACTAATATCAGAAAGAAACTTAAAATTTCTTTTTTTCGTTTTCACCACATAAGTGATTATCAAAATTTTATTTAAACAAGTCCCAAGTTATGTTAATGCGTCTACAATGCAAGTGTCTTATAAGAAAATTATATGGTGTCTTAATTTATTCTAAATGAGTCTCATTATCATCATGTTATACCATTTTTAACCAACTCACACTATATTTAATAGTTTTATTCTAATGGTAAGACCCACATTTTATAACTTTTTTCACTTTAATTTTTTTTTTTTACAACTGAGAAGTTATTGAAATATTACATAGTCAAGAAATAGAATATGTATAAGATAAAGTTCTTAATTTCAAGACCTCAATCACATAAGCTTATCAAGTTTTAAATTTAAGCAGTCTGTAGTGGCTACCTTCAACAGATGCCAAACAACAGAGAGGCCAGCGAATCCTGCACCGAGCACTGCACACCTGAGGAAATTCTAATTACAAGTCAATATTTTAACCCAATATGTTCACAAAGGGAAATGGATGTGTGTGGTTATTGATGAAAGAGATAACTGAAGCAAGAAAATGTACCTGAAAGTGTGGTGAGTTAGAGAACTATGACACCGAACGGAAGAAGGAGAAGGAGGAACGAAACGGATAACGCTGAGTGTTGGAGATGTCGAACGGAACGGGGAAAACCTGCCACTAGGGTTCGGCCACACGTTGAGGTTCTTCATGTTGTCTCCGCAATTCGAATGCAAGGCCAAACTGCATATATCTTAAGCATCTTTCTTAAAATTATCTTAAAAAGTAGTTTAAAAGTGTTAAAAAACTAGCTCATAATTAAATAGTCTGGTATAAAAGAGTTTGGTAAAATTAACTATTATGAAATAATTATAAATTTGTATATTTTAATTTGTAGACTTTTTTTTCATAAACTCAAAAGTGTAAGTAAAATTTATGTGAAAAAATATTTTTTATTTTAATTTAAGTTTAATAAAACTTTTATTTTTCATTTATTCCTTTTTTATTCAATGATGTTCTTATATTTATTTTTTATTTAATACTTTTGTTCCTGTGTTTGGAATATAAAATTGAAAAACAAAGTGAGTGATGTATTCACATGTATCAATATATCAATTCATCATATTTTAAAAGATATTAAGATTGATCTAATACATTGAATATTTAATATATATATATATATATATATATATATATATATATATATCCGTTAAGTGAAAAACAAATAAATAAATTATTAAATTATTATTATAAATATTAGACAAACAGATAATTTAAAATAGTTAAGATGAAAATATGTTATATACTTTTTTATATTTAGTTTTTTCTTATTCTAGTTAGAGATACGGTGTTCAGGGTCAAATATATTCATGTTTGTAACCTTAAGTTATCATTGGCGAAGTTAAATTCAAAATCTCTCTCATCTTCACTTTAAACATCCTTGTACCAACTTTCTAACTCCTAAATATTAGTGGAAAAATTGAATTAAACTTCTCTTATTCTCTTTTCTAACTATTAAGTCAACCTTATAGTTCCTAATTAGTGATTCTTTTATTTTTATATTTAAGTTATGTTGAAATAGAAGAATAATTATTTTATAAACTTCATGAATCAACACTAAATATAATTAAATAGAACTTAATTTATTGAATTTGATGAAGAATTTTTTTTTACGACAACCAACTAGAATCTCATCGAGATCAATAGGTGGTGTAACGTCGTCGATGATCATTTCAAATTATGATCGAATTTCTCTTAAATCTAACTTATTAAAGATTTGACAATAAAGTATGCAATAACAAATAACAGAAGGACACACCAATACACATCAATTGGGTCAACTAAACAATATTATGGGCTTCATAGGAGGTCATCCATGGATTAATTTAACCGTTATCAAGCTTGGAAGGTTTTAAGACAAACCAAGCAAAATAAGTTAAGATTTGGGTCAAACAAGATAAAAGGTATGAATTTTGAGGACCAATTAACAATTTTATAGTATTAACTACGCCATCTATGAGTCAAGTTGACAATTACCAACATAAGACATGTTTGAAGGCAGATTAAAAAGGAGAAGCCAAAATTTGGAATCGAGATTCTTTGTAATCTTTTGATTATTATCTTTGAAATTTTTTTGTTATTATATTTCTAATCTTTTGGTTAATATTTTTGTAATATTTTGATTTTGAATTTTATAATTAAAATAGTCTCCAATTTTAGAAAATGAAAATAATTTGTAATTAATTTACTTATAAATAAAATATTAACACAAATGAACATAATTGATTTTGAACTAAAAGTAATCATAAACTTTAAGTCAACAAACGTTAAGACTCCCAACTTCTACCGGAACATGTGGAATATCGATAAAAGAGAATTTAACTATGAAAAAGTTAATCTTTGACAATGGAAATATTTGTATAACAAGTTTATCTTTCATGAAGGTGGGGGATTGTTCTATTTTGTGGGGCTTCGAACCTTGGGTTTTTAAGAACTTTTGTGCCTCTTCAATATTGTCCGATCTTTCTGATGCTCCATAAACTTTCTTCGGTTGAGTTTATTAACAACAAATGAAAGAAAAGATAAGTTAAATAATTTGGTATAACTATGCTTCTATTATGTGATAAAAGTATACATGATTGTTCAAGAAATCTTAATATAAGGAATGGGTGTTAAAATTGTAACATGGAGAATATAGTTAGAAAAAAAGTAAATGTTTTGAATGATGCACAAAATTGACAATAAAATTAGGATTAAGTATGTTTTTAGTCCTTGAACTTTGATTAAAAATTGAAATTTGTTTCTATTTGAAACTTCGATACATTTTAATCCTTAAACTTAAACAATGAATAAATATATACTATGAAATTTGTTTACATGTTCGACATCTAAAAAAAATTATATACTACGAATTGATCTTATCTTTAGTTGATGTGAGATTTCCAACACACTCTCTCATGCCACAAGAAATGGGTGGATGGTCCATGCTAAAAATAAGCTTTAAGTCTAATTCAACTCCATAAAACTAGCTTATAAAGTAAGATTTGCACCTCACTTATGTACTATGAAATGGTTTTATTTCTAATCAATGTGGGACTTCCAACCGAAAGTGTAAGACTAAAAATACAATTAGCTCATAAAATTATTTGGTTAATGATACTGGATTGGATTTTGGTTGAATTTTTATACAACCGGTGATTTAATTCTTTTATATCAAACCTAAATTTTAATTATTTTAAATGAAGGTAATTTTTTCACCACGATGTAATGTAATGACTCAAATTTTTGGGTCAACTCCATTGAAGACCCGCCGCCAATTGTCCTTTGCATATATATAAGTCCTCTTTGGGCCTTCTTTCACTTATAGATTTCTAGACCTCTTTATAATATATGTTTCACTTATCCTTATAGAAAATAAAATGTTATGGCTACTATTTCATTTAAATAAAAGTTATGGCATTTCTTAACAAAAAGTGTTGTATCGGATGTTAAAATAAAAAAAATCGAAATAAAATGCAAAAGATAAAGATATATATATTTGAGCTTGATCATAGTTTTTTTTTTCTTCGCTTGTTATCCTTGTATAATAGTTCCTTAGGTCTTGCCTTGTTATAATTTCAGTTAACTTCTCCTTAAAACGTATATATTGTTTAATTGAATTTTATTAAATTTAATTAGTACTACGTAATATTCATTTACTTTTAATGAATGCGATGATTTCAAACCTTTTATTATGATGACAAATTATATCTCATCAATGGGAACTACTTCCATTCTATTGGTTAAACAATATGCATGAACTGCACTCAACATTTCACTTCCATTTTTGAAATAAAAAAGATAAGATTATAAGAAGAACCGGTTTATCAATAAATAAATGAAAAAAAAAATGTTTTCAAATTATTTAACTTTTATGTTCCAACAGATTTAGAGTGTGTTTGGATAGAGTATTTTAATGAAGTAATTCATTTTTTTGAAGAATTTGGATTTCTTTATAATGAAATACTTTGTTTGGATAGAGAAATTAAAAAGCATTTCAAATGCAAGAATTTTTTTGAAGGATTTCAAATAGCTAAATTAGTAGAAATTCAAATATTCTCAAAATAGGTGGAATTTGAAATTCTTCTCACTCAACCTCACATCCTAGACGATCCGAACGGACACGACAACTCGGACGTACTCAACGACCCGAACGTGCCCGACGACCCGAACGGACCCGATGACCCAGACGTGCCCAACAACCCGGACGGGCCCAACGACCTAGACATGCCCGACGACCCGGACATGCCCAACGACCCGGACGGGCCCGACGACCCGGACAGGCCCGACGACCCGGACAGGCCTGACGACCCGGACAGGCCCGACAACCCGGACTGCCTGACGACCCGGACAGGCCTGACGACACGAATGGGCCCGATGACCCGGACATGCCCGACGAC